>Ga0308164_10000099_pt1 | contig 251322 bp, 227 predicted proteins | sample PhyTR2_FD_201031 | JGI IMG/M metagenome (GOLD analysis project Ga0308164, IMG submission 201031) | Phyllosphere microbial communities from UC Gill Tract Community Farm, Albany, California, United States - DLSLT.R2 | ecosystem: Host-associated > Plants > Phyllosphere > Unclassified | place...
TAAATCTTCTTTTTCAAAAGAGCTGGATACGTTTAGTTATTATGGTCCTCAAGCAGTAGATCTTAATGTTTATAAAGATAATGGAGGCAGAATAGTCGGTGTTGGAGTCAAAGCTCAGGATGTGCATAAAACTGATATGTCAAGAAGTCAAAAGGATTCAATTGTAGGTAGTGTTAATGCTATTAATGCTAGACTTAATCAACAAGCTGATTCAATATTAAGAAGAATACAACCAAGATAATATGAAGACTAAAATAATTTTTATATTGACTTTATTCATTATTTTTTCTTGTAAAAAAGATGAAACTAAAAGTTATAAAGAAGAATTAACTCAATCTATTCAGAAAAAAATTAAACAAGAACTTAAACAAGACGGTTCTTCTTTAGAATCCATTCAATTGGTAAAATTTGATACTTTAAAAGAATGGCAGGAAGCTGATCTCTTATTTCAATATTCTAGTCAGAGATTGAAGATGTTACTTAAACAAAAGGAACAGTTAATAAGTGAATTTAATAAAGTTAAAAATAATAACAATTTGGAACAAATCAAATCACAATATGCAAAAGTGGACGATAGTATCAAACACGAAATAAAAATTGCAGAAAGTGTAAGTCATTTGGAATTCAAAAAAGATAAAACGGGCAATTATCAGGCAATTTTTCTCTTAAAAGTTTTTGATAAAAAATCCGATACGGTTAAAAACGACTCATTATTTATGTATGTGAATGAAAAAAAAGTAATCTTTACACAGGCACAATTTATTGGACAATGTATTGCGAAGTTCAAAAAAAAACTGATATCCAGATATATAAAATCTGTGGTCTAATAAAAAAGAGACCATTTCACAATTGTGAAAGCGGCCTCTTTTTATGTTTTTTCTCAATTTCATCTATTTGAGGATAGGGAGTGTTCAATATGAATTTTATTATAGAATAAATTCTCAGACTAAATCAAATTGAAAATAATGAAGTACATTTTTTATTTATAACAGATTTATGATTTTTTCTTGTAAAAAGGACAGGAAAAAATCATATTATGACCTCGCTACCACGATTGCATCGTGTGGTGAAGTAATGATAACAAAACCACTGCTATTGAGCGGTGGTTTTGTATATGAAAAGCAATATATTTATTTTGAAACAATAAGTATATTTACCAGTACAGAGATCATTTGGGAAATGCAAGAGTAAGTTTTGCGAAAAACAATGAAGGTGCTCTTGAAATTACAGATGTTAATGACTATTATCCATTTAGATTAAATCAGGTCGGCGGAAACAGAGGATTTGTAGAAAGTTATCAGAATTACAAGTACAACGGTAAAGAACTGCAAGAGACCGGAATGTACGACTACCGAGCAAGGTTTTATATGCCTGGTCTGGGAAGATGGGGTGTGATGGATCCTTTGGCCGAGCAGATGAGAAGACATTCTCCGTATAATTATGCCTTTAATAGTCCTATAAACTTTGTAGATCCGGGTGGAAGAAAGCCGCAGATGTACAATGATGCTGGAGCAACTATACTCGCTAGAAGTGGTGGGTGGAGATGGAAATCCAACTTATTTAAAAATAGAGCTTTCGGTGGTAGAATGGGAGCATATTTTTCAGGAATATCAGTATAAATAAAGAATTATGTGCGGACAAATTTTATTTTAATAAAATCAATATTTAAATAGTAATGAAAAAAAGAATCAATTTTTCAATAGTAACACTCCTTATACTATCTTTTTTCATGTCGTGTGCTTCACTTAAAAAAGATAGGAAAAAAGAACAATTCATAACACAATTTTTTGGTAATGAATCAGTTTATAATAGTTTGAAAGATTACTATTCTCAAAAAGATATCATTATTTATGACAATAAAAAAGAATTGGTGAATACACCGAAATTTTTTGAAATAGATTTAAAAAGAACGAAAATTGAAACAACAAAGCCACTTAATGATAATTATTTTAAAGTTTATAGTTTTAATCTAAATAAAAGTTTGGCTTCAATAGTTTTAGCTACTTCTGATGGGGATAAAGGTATTATCTATTATGTAGAAAAGAGAAATGATCGGTGGGTAATCATGAATATTATTCCTAAAAATAGATATTAAAAATTTATAAAAATTACAATATTTAAGAGTAAGTAATTTTATAAAACTCTGATCTATGATTTATAATCTATGAGCAATAATAAAACCCACCGCTTTTGCGATGGGATATGTTCTGATACAAAAGGAAAACCAGGTAAAAACAGCCATAAAAGTACAAAGATTTGCAGTAGGAACTAAAATTGCAGGAAGGGTTTTAGATGGAATTGGAATAGGGCTAGCAGGCTATGATATTATTGAAAATGGAGCAAATGTATCAAACTCATTAGATCTTGTAATGTCTTTACTTGCTGTTTCACCTACAGGATGGGGGCAAGCTATAGCAGGAACTTATTTTATGGCTAACTTTGCTACTCAATTAATTACAGGTAACAATATAGGGCAACATATTGAAGATGCCGTAAATACTTATTATAATGACGGTATAAAAGCTGAAGAACAAAGGAAGTTTAACGCAGCCATGGGCTATTAAAAAATTATATGATAATTATAGATTATTTATACTATCAAATAACCAACTTTTACTTTCATTTTGAAAGAGATGATACACATAAAGCTTCAGGATTTATTGGAGTTTGTACATTATTGTTTTTGAATTTAATAATGATATTAGCAATTTTAGATCATTTTTTTAATAAAAATACTCTGCCACCAAATAAATTTATTTTATTAATTTATCTTCTACCCATCATTCTACTTGTAGGATTAAGATATTGGAAATTTACCTCTTATCAAGAGATTAAAGAAAAAATACAAAAGTTTAGTAAAACAAAAAAAACAATTGCTGATATTCTGTTAATAATTTATGTAATTTTTTCTTTTCCTGTATTTATTGTTTTTGGTATTTATTTAGGATCATTAAAATATTGAAATTATATGGGAATTGTTTTAACAATTTAAATAATTGAGAATCTATTTTTTATGTTTGAGGGGAGTAATGATGAAAAAAATAAGAACATCAGTACATGGAGTTGTTATCTTTTTAAGACAAAAATTCTATACTTTTTATACCCCAAGTTGCCGCACGAATCCTTTCGTGTGGCATTTTTATTAATAATTACTTTCAGTAAACTACCTCATTTTATATCTTTACGTAAAACAAATTATAGATATAACGAAGAGTTTGATTATTCTGATGAAAGTACTTTTAAATAAGATTGTAATTTTCAGAATGGTTAAGTTATAGTTTTTTAACCACACGAAAGGATTCGTGCGGTAGCGTTGGGCTTGAGAACAGGAATGCTAAAAACTTTTTAGAATGTATGAAAAGGTTATAAGCAATTATGTTAATATGCATGCTGAATCCCCAGTCAATATGAAAGGCATAATTGTAAATGTGGATATGATTGGAGGCCCTCATATCTGGTCCAGATATAAGAACGTTTGAATAAATTAAAATATGAAACTTAAAGTAACTGTATTAGTGTTAACTATTCTTATATTTTTTATTAGAATATTTTACAAAGAATCAACAAATTTGCTTGATAAGAATTTTAATCATTTTTTTGGAGTAAGTTTCGACAGAACTGTGATATATATTTATCAGATATTTGTATTTCTTTTTATTACATCTGTAAAGAAAATTAATATAATAATAGTTTTAACTTTACTATTAATCAATCTCTTTTTGATTATTTGCTATACAATTCCTCTTAGCAATTTGGGGTAATGTATCATAGTGAGTGATGAGCATTTCCAAAAAATATAAATTACTAATTTCAATATTCATTAAAAATTGAACAATGGAAGCAATCTTGACAGAAATCTGAATGCTTTTGATTTTACTAAAAGATATTCAGAAAACGCTCAATGATAGGAGTTATCATTGGTTTTGGATTAGAAGAACTGTCCCCATTAGTTTGAGGCGGTTTTTTTATGTTGAATAAGAATTAATGAGAATAGAAATTAATACGTGGAGTTTTGTCTGTAGCGATAAAATAATAACATTCATTACATTACACTCTTTATAATAATATTTAGCACATGTTAAAATCTTATTAGATTTGCGGAAAAATTATATCAAAATATGAAAAAAATACAAGAATTAGTATGTATGCTACAATTAATCATTTTTTTAACACAATTAAAAACCAATGGGGAAGAGGTATAATCAAATAAATTTAGTTTTAAAAAAATGGCATATAGCGGTCATATTATTTTTTTTTATTTCATGTAATTATGAACATAAAAAATCACATGTAGAAAGTTTTGATATATCTCCAGATAAAAAGAAAATCATATATTCGTTTGGGAAAACTGACACTCAAAATATTTATCTTATGGATTTATCAAATAAAAAAACTTCTATTTTATTTGAGGGTAAGGGAATTTTTTTAAATCCCAGATATTCAGAGAGTGGAAATTTAATAGTAGCCATTTATCTTTCAGAAATAAAAAAAATGATTCCAGAGTTTTGGATTTTAGATATTAAAACAGGAAATATTAATAAAATAAAATTAGAAGAAGGGTATATATCAGATTATGCAATTTCTAAAGATGAAAAGAAAATATATTATGCTCAGGCTAAAGAATACACCTCTAATTCTCCTATTTCACCAAAAGCATTTCATAATTATGATATTTATGCCTTAGATATTAAGAGTAAAGGAAATGAAAGGTTATCATATCTTAAAGCATATTCAATGTCTGAAATTCTTGATTTTGATCAAAATACATTATTAGTTTCTATGCAAGGTGAAGTTCAGGAAAGTGGTTTGTTTTTTGTAAATAAAAAAGGAAAAGAAATTATGTCATTTCAAGATCTAAAAAAAATTAATATAATTAATGATACTTTAAGAAATTCTAGTATGTATGCCCAGCCTATACGCTTATCTAATGATAGTATCATCAGTGCATCTTCTTATCAATTGGTCTTATTAGATCTTGTAAATAAAAAAGAATATTCTTTGTTGAATTCAAACGGTTATCATTATAATATTATAAGAAATAGTAAAGAGGATGTTTTTTTTAAACAAAATGATGGAACGGATAGTATTTTTTATTTTAATCTCAGAAGTGAAAAAAAAATTAAGTCATTACTATTAGATCCTAAAATTATAAAATATAAAAATAAACCTTATTAGTATTTATCAATTAAGCTAATATAGGCTATTGTTTAGCTATTATTTTGCGAAATAAAAATTCCAGGAAAATATTAATTTCCTGGTTTTTTTTATTTTCCGAAAGATTCTTCCGAGTATCCCTCAAAAAATATCCTAAGAATGATTTCTTTTAACCCGATTTTTAATCAGAGCCAATAGCATTATCCCAATGGGAATCCCAAATAGAATGCCTTTGACAGAATCTGATATTCCGATCCGTTGAGAGAGAAGAAAAGCACACGAGCTTAAAGAGATTCCTATAGAAAGTAAGATCATCTGTTTTTTGGATGAATTTTTCATGTTTTAGTTCATTTCAGTAAAGTAAATGTACGAAAACATGTTGTAAAGAATAAGATATTTTTTACCTGTATTTTCACGACAAATTAATCCGTTATCAGGGAAATACTTAGCTTTTAACTCGGTTATAGACATATTGTTTGTTATATTTGTTAGACAATCACCACACAAAATCCTATTGCCATGAAAAAGTTCTTTTTAGCCGTTCTCGGTATTCTTATTATTTTGGCAGCTATCCTGCTAATCAAAACCTTTACTTATCCTTTCAAAAAAAATAAGGTGGTCAATTCTGAAGCCTGGAAACCTGTGAAAAATGATTCCGCAGTTATGAGACTGGCAAACGGAATTAAGATTTCTACAGTTTCTACAGGAAGCCTGGGAACATTTAATTACAGTCCTTTTGATCAGTTTAAAGAATATTTAAAAACTTCCTATCCTGAAGTATACCAAAATACCGAAAATTACGAAGTTAATCAATACGGTCTTGTGTTTAGGTTAAAAGGAAAAAGAGCAGACCTTGAACCTATCTTATTTCTTTCCCATATCGATGTAGTACCTCCCGGAGAAGCAGATATCAAAGATACCACCGAAAACATTTTCAGACCTGATGATAAACCTTTGCCACCGGTAACAAAAGTTTCGGAAGACTGGGATTTTGCACCCTTTTCAGGAACCGTTGCCAACGGAAGAATTTACGGCAGGGGAGCAATCGATATGAAAGGAATGCTGTTCTCACTGATGGAATCCATGAAAGACCTTATCAGGAATCAGCATTTGCCCCAACGTGATATTTATCTGGCTTTCGGATTTGACGAAGAAGTAGGAGGTAAAAACGGAGCCAAAATGATTGCAGAAGATTTTAAAAAGAAAGGACTTACGTTTGATGCAGTCTATGATGAAGGCGGACTTATTTTGCGAAAAGGAAATATAGCAGGAATCGACTCCGATGTTGCCGCAGTAGGCTGTGCTGAAAAAGGATTCCTTTCTGCGAAGATCAAAGTTAAAGGCCTGGGCGGGCATTCTTCCATGCCTCCTATGGAAAGTGCTATAGGAAAAGCAGCGGTTATCATGCAGCGTCTGGAAGATCATCAGATGAAGCCAGTGATCACTCCGTTGATTAAGGATTTCTTTACCAATATCGGTGGATCAATGCCATTCACTACCAGGCTTGCTATTTCAAACCAATGGCTGCTGAAACCTCTCCTGATTTCCCAGCTTACCAAAAATAATACAACCAATGCATTGGTGCGTACTACCACTGCTTTAACCATGATGAAAGGAAGCGACGGAACCAACGTTCTTTCTCCCGAAGTTGAATTTGTAGTTAACTTCAGGCTTCTTCCCGGAAATACCGTTAAAGATATCAGAGAACATATCGCAGAAGCAACCAAAGGATTTGATGTCGAGGTAGAAGAAATCGACAATACAAGAGAAGCCTCTGCAGTATCACCCACCAATACCAAAGCCTATCAGATGATAGAAGCAGGGATCAGGCAGATCAATCCCGGGGCCATTGTAACTCCATATCTGACAATGGCAGGGACAGATGCTTATAAATACCAGATTGTCAGTAAAAACATCTACAGATTCATGCCAATCAAAATCAACAGCTTCGAACAGCAAAGTATCCACAGCACCAACGAATACATCAGCATCGAAAACTATCTGAAAATGATCCATTACTTTGGGTTTATTATGAAGAATTATGATAAGTAGTGGAGGCAGTTTTTAGTAAACGGTTGATGGTATTTAGTAAGCATGAAATGAGATTTAGCCTGTAATTAAGACGGAGTAAATTATCTATTATCAATTGATCGAAATAAAACCTTGCATCTTAAAAACATTCGCATTATAAGAAACTCTTGCGCCTTTGCGATAAAAACAATTAAACCAATTCCATATTTTTTTTAATGCTTAAACGAATCAGAAACGTCAGTTTTCATCTTCGCACTAAATCTTTTAATGCTTAAATTCTTCAATCTTTAAATCTAAATATAACACGTCAAGTTTTGTCGCATTACAGCAATAGCTTTGCTTCAATCAAAATACAGAGCTATGGAATTGCCGTTTTACTTAAGTTATAAAGAATTTGAAAGCCATTATTACGATAACCTTGAACAATGGTTTGAAGAATATCATAATGCCAGCGAGATAGATTATCTTGAATCGCTCGCAGACTTATACAGTCCCTATCTGTATTATAATTTTGCGAAAGATGCGCTTCAGACGGACGCATCCATAGAGATCAAAGATTGCTTTTTTCCATATTACGACAGGATAGGTATTTCTTTCTGTACAAGCTGCGGAAACGGGAAACAGTCCGGAAATATAAAAAATATGAACCACATGTTTGAATGGAAGACCGTGACGATGATGGAGTATGCCCAGCATATTTTGGATAAGGTCAATCGATTCTTTTCAAAAAACGGAATGGTAAAAGAAAATGAAAATATCCTGGACTATATTAATAATGACGCAGTGATCAGTCCAAGAGAAGGAGCAGGGTACTGTATTAACTACACACAGCACCAAGCCGTAGTTCCTTTTTTGAAGGCCTATCTTCCATGCTATGGACAGACTGTAGATATTGCGGTATACCGGGATTTTATCTTCTCTGTGGTGCAGATTGCAGCTCTTATTGACCACAAATTAAAAGAAGTTCAGAATTTTGAACATTCCATCTATGCAAAGTTAAGATCAGAGGCAAAATTCAAAGTACAGATGAGCCATCAGTTTCTGACCATCTGTAATTAAATAATACACCAAACATTCATTTTTAATTATATTGTCGGAAAATAGTAAAAAGTTTTCCAAAGAAAATCCTGATCAAATGGTCAGGATTTTTTACATTTAATAAGAATCAGTAGTATTTCTCTTATCAGGACTATTTTAGGAACGAAAAAGCCTGCTGAAAATCAGCAGGCTGTAATACATTCGTATCTGCAGAGAGGAAGGGATTCGAACCCTCGATACAGTTACCCGTATACTACCTTTCCAGGGTAGCTCCTTCAACCACTCGGACACCTCTCTATTTGAGATTGCAAAAATACAGTATTTTCTGGAACCTGCAAATTATTAATGCAATTAGTCGGTAATTTCTCCACACAGACTCTTTGCGAAATTATCTGCAAAAGTTCCGGAGTAGCTGGGATTGTCTATTAAATGCATTGCTTTAGTGATGGCACTTTCTGCGGTAATATCCCTTCCGCTGATTGCACCGATCCTTGAAAATATATTGCTGTTTTCGTATTTTCCAAATGAGATACCTCCTGATATACATTGGCTTACCACTACAATTTCAGTTCCGTTATCCCGGATTTCCTGAAGAGCTTCCTGTGCTTTTTCACTGCTGAAAATAGTTCCGGAACCAAAAACCTGAAGAATCAGGACCTTCATTTTAGGGATTTCTTTAAAGTGATTCAGATGCATTCCCGGAAAAATTCTCCAGAAAATAATATCTTCAGAAATGTGTTCATCTACATGAAATTCTATATCCGGATCACATCGGTAAAGATTATCCTTGATGATGTTCAAATGAACACCGGATTGTCCCAGAATAGGATAGTTCGGACTTGAATAAGCATCAAAATACTCCGCAGAATACTTTAATGTTCTGTTTCCTCTTAATAATTTATATTCAAAATAAATGGCTACTTCCTGGATAATGGCCTCGTCATTTTCATACAGACTGGCGTAATACAGACTGGTAAGAAGATTTTCTTTAGCATCCGTCCTTAAATCCCCGATAGGAAGCTGCGAACCTGTTAAGATCACCGGTTTTCTCAATCCTTTTAACATGAAACTTAATGCTGAAGCGGTATAAGACATGGTGTCCGTTCCGTGAAGGATTAAAAAGCCGTCATACGTCTCATAATTTTTGAGGATATAATTGGCGATGATTTTCCATTCTTCAGGTCCCATATCCGAAGAGTCGAGCGGTTTTGCAAAAGGATGCACAAACACCTCACATTCCATCAGTTTCATCTCAGGCATCTTCTCAAAAATATTTCCAAAATCAAAAGCACGCAGGCTTCCGGTTTCATAATCTTTCTCCATCCCGATGGTTCCTCCGGTGTAGATAAGCAGGACTTTTCGTTTCATGTATACTTTTTATTAAGAATTTAAAACCGTTTCAGGTTCATACCTCAAAATTACGTTAATTTGCAAAGATTTGAAAATGAATGAAAGATTTAGCACAAACTTTTGAGTATTTAAAGCAGTTTTTAACCGACGAAAGGGTAACAAAAATAGAACATTTCTCCCTGGAAAGTTCAGATTTCGTACTTCCGGTGATGGAAGATATCTTTCAGTTTAGAAACGCTGCGGCCATTGTAAGGTCGGTGGAAGCCTGCGGTTTTCACAAAGTAGTTGCGCTGGAGGAAGAGAATATCTTTAATCCCAATCTTACCGTAACAAAAGGAGCTGAAACATGGGTTGAGGTAGAAAGAATGCCGAAAAATATGGCTTCTTTAAAAAATATTAAAGAAAGAGGATATAAAATTCTTGCCGTTTCTCCTGAGAAAAATGCGGTAATGATCCCGGATTATACCATCACTGAACCTATAGCGCTGGTATTTGGAACCGAATTGGAAGGGGTTTCTGAGGAGGTTATTGAGTTTGCGGATGAGACGCTGGCTATTCCGATGTACGGACTCACGAAAAGCTTTAATGTTTCTGTGGCTGCTGGAATCTGCATGTACGAATTGAAACAGAAGCTGATCAACTCAGGAATTGATTATAAGTTAAACGAAGAAAAGCGTCTGAAAATGCAGATCCGTTGGGCGGTAAATTCAATGCGGAGCGGACCACAAATTTTTGAAAAATATCTGAGAGATCATAATATTCAAATATAAAAGAATGTAAGTCCTGATTTTAATACATTTCAGCCATGGCAACAAAAGTCATTGGCTGAAAAAAATTAAGTAAGAAGAAAAGTTTAATTTCTTACATCATCTTAAAATAATTCCACGCAGCTACAAATACACCTGCTGTTTCCGTTCTTAGCCTCTGGTTTCCCAATGAAACGGCTTTTACATTACTGTCCGACAGAAATTGAATTTCCTTTGCCGAGAAATCTCCCTCAGGACCAATTAAAAAAGTAACTTTTTCCAGAGAAGGAATATCTTTAAGTTCTATTCTTTCCAGATTTTCATGACAATGTGCCACGAAAGTATGGTTAGGATCAATATTTTTTAAGAAATCAGCAAGTTTTATTGAATCATGAATGACAGGGAAATGAAAGCGCAAACTTTGTTTAGAGGCCGCAACAGCCTGTTTTCTGATCTTCTCAATATTAATATTTTTACGTTCTGTTTTTTCAGTCTGTAAAATAGTAATCTCAGAAATTCCCATTTCAACCGCTTTTTCCACGAAAAATTCAATACGGTCGATGTTTTTTGTCGGGGCAATAGCAATATGCAGCTTCGGAGCAAAATCCGGCAGTGACGTTTTAACTTCTGAAACCTCCAATTCTACTTTCTTACCACTTATCAGCAGTGTACCGCAAGCAAGGTTTCCCTTTCCGTCTGTTACATGAATTTCTTCACCATCTTTCATACGGAGAACTTTTACAATGTGCTGTTGTTCTTCGTCATTAATGGTTACTTCTCCGTTATTGATTTCACCAAAAAAAAGTTTCATATATTGATAATTTAGAAGCTGCCTGAATTTTATTTATGATTATTAAAAGCTAATTTCATTCTCGCTTAAAAATGCCATACCGGTTTTTATGGTAGTATAAATATCACCTTCACAATCTCTGTATGAACATGCGTAAATTTCTTCAATCCACTTATTGTTCAGGAAAATTAAATTCAAATACTCGTTTTTTCTTAAATTATTTTTGATGGATAAATAGTCACCTTCTTTAGGTTCGTAAGTAAAACTGAATACATTTTCCGAATTGATTTTCTCTACGATCTCTTCCTTTATATTTTGAACATATCCAATTTCTGAACTTATCATTAAATAATCTTCGTCTTCAGATTTTTCTGTCACTTCATTTTTTCCTATAACGGTTTCTAAAACCCAATAATATTTTGAGTTCTTTTTAGATTGCGTTCCAAGTATTTTTTCTTCCAGTAATATTTTCATAAATCGTATTTTGAAGTGGCGGTAGTTCTTAAATCAGTAAACTCTCCTCTCTGAAATTTTAATTGAGCTACCATTGCGATCATCGCAGCATTATCAGTTGTATATTCAAATTTTGGAATGTAAATATTCCATCCCAATTTCTCATGGTTGTCCTGCATGGCTTGTCTTAATGCAGAATTGGCAGAAACTCCTCCTGCAATGGCGACTTCTTTTACCCCTAAATCTTTAGCTGCTTTTTCAAGCTTGGCCATCAGAATTTCGATAATAGTTCTTTGTACAGAGGCACACAGGTCATTCAGGTTTTCTTTGATGAAATCAGGATTCTTTTTAACCTCCTTCTGAATGAAATATAAAACCGAAGTTTTAATTCCGCTGAATGAGTAGTTGTACTCTTCCAGTCTGGGTTTGTTAAATGTAAAAGCATCAGGATTTCCTTCCTTCGCAAGTCTGTCGATAATAGGACCTGCAGGATAATCAAGATCAAATATTTTTCCGATTTTATCAAAAGCTTCTCCGGCTGCATCGTCCGTAGTTTTTCCTATAATTTCCATATCAAAATAATCCTTTACCAGGACAATCATAGTATGCCCGCCGCTTACTGTAAGACACAAAAAAGGAAAAGCAGGCGGCATAGGATTTGCATCGTCAATGAAATGTGCTAAAATGTGGGCTTGGAGATGGTTAACTTCTATCAGTGGAACGTCAAGGCTCATTGCCAAAGACTTAGCAAACGAAGTTCCTACAAGAAGTGAACCTAAAAGTCCGGGTCCGCGTGTAAATCCTATAGCAGAGATAGCATTTTGTTGTATATTTGCTTTAGTTAGAGATTTTTCAACAACGGGAATGATGTTTTGCTGATGTGCGCGTGATGCCAGTTCGGGAACCACACCGCCATATTCTTTATGAATGGCTTGATTCGCAGCAATATTCGATAGAATAGAATTTCCCTTGATGATAGCTGCTGATGTATCGTCGCAAGACGATTCAATACCTAAAATTATAGAGTCGCTCATAATAATGGCAAAGTTAGAGAATAATAACGAGAATGAGAATAAAAAATCGGTAGCTGAAAACTTAGGAGATCAGGTACAGAAGACTGTTGAAAATGTTGAAGGAAAAGTAAAGGAAACAGTAAAAGAAGCGTCTGAGCTAGCGTCAGATGCTATCAAACATCCCGTAGAGACAGCTGAAGAGTTTGGCAAGCAGGCCGTAAAAGATGTCACCAGCTATACCTGGTGGGCAAAGCTTCTTTTAATTCTTTTTTGGTTAGTTTTAGGCCTTGCCGCACTTATTATTATTACAGTAAACCTTCCCGTGACCAAGCGGTGGGCTGCCAATCAGGCACTACAGCTTGTTAATAGAGATTTTAAAGCCGGTATGTCTACAGAAAGTGTAGAAGTAGATTATTTCGGAGACGTTACCATAAAAGGATTAAAAATAAAAGATTATAAAGGCCTGGACTTTATTACAGCAAGAGAGTTTCGAGCCAATTCAGACTGGATGTCCCTTGCTGCCAATGCTATTTCCGGAAACAGTAATGCATTAAGTTTTAATTCTCTTACTCTTGTAAACGCTGATGTGAAGGTTATTACTTACAAAGGTGACAGCATCTCTAATTTTGTGCGTTTTACAGAATTATTCGACAGCGGAAAAAAGAGAGACCCCAGCAAACCCCCTTTCCAGCTTGATTCTAGAGTGCAGATTATTGATTCTAAAGTTTCTATTATCAACCAAAACTCTCCGGGAGAGCCAGGAAAATGGCTCACCGCAACCAAATTTAATCTGAAAGCTCCAAAGGTTAAAGTAAACGGAGCTAATGTTTTTGCATTGGTCAATAATATGTCTTTTGTAACCTCCCGATGGGGAAAATCACACTTTGTAGATACTTTTTCTACGGAGCTGTCCCTTACTCAGGATTTTCTTTCATTAAAAGATCTTACCTTAAATACAGACCATTCTTTGCTTCAGGGAAATATTAAATTCAAACTGAATAAAGGATCATGGGCCGGTTTTGCCGACCGGGTTCGTTGGGATATGGATGTTCAGCAGGGAAGCCAGCTTAGTGGGTATGACATCAGTTATTTTGTGACCAACTGGGACAACTTTAAGCCATTCAATCTGGCAGGTAAGATGACGGGACCTTTGAATAAATTCCATCTGGAGAATTTTCTGATCAGCAATCCTGATGTGAATATTGCTACCAAAACAATGACCGTTAATAATCTTCTGAAAGGACATTTTTTTATTGAAACTAAAGATCTCTCAACAGATTTTACCTATAAAGATTTAAAAGCAATGATGCCTTCATTTATTTCTAAAAAAATGAAGAATTTTGCAGATGATTTCGGGAAATTAAAATACAATGGTGCTGCCAGAGTTACACCGGAAGAACTATATATTCCGAACGGAAATTTAATGACAGGAATCGGACAGGCTAAAATTACAAAACTTTCCTTGACTGCTTACAGTACCCCAATGCCAAAATATTCAGGATATGTTGAAGTAAAAGACCTGAATACTTCGGTAATTACTAAAAATAAATCAGTAGGTCTTATCTCCGGTAAATTTGATATCAACGGACAAAGCTTTGATGTCAATACGATGAGGTTGAGTACAAAATCTCAGATTTCAAGTATTGAAATTATGGATAAAAATATCAGTAATCTGTATCTGGATGGATTGCTGGATCATAAAAAATACAACGGGCTCATTACAATCAATGATAATCAGGTGAAAGCTTCTATAAAAGGATTGATTGATTTCAGTACACCGAGAGTCGCCATGGATATAAATGCCGATGTCACCCATCTCAACATGAACTATTTTACCGGCAAGCCCGGGAATCAAATTGTGAGCGGAGAAGTTAACGGGAAAATGTCTATGACTTCTATTAACGACCTTACCCTCGATGTGGAAGCCAATAATCTTAATTTTGCAACCGCCACTCAAAAATACATCATTCCTAATGCAAAAGTAAAAACCTTTGTAGAATCAGGCGGGCGTGTGATCGATATAGATGCTCCGGGAGCTGCGAACGGAAAGATTTCCGGCAGATACAATCTTGCAGACCTGATGGGAATGGTACAAAATGGAGTAGGGAAAATACTGGTAGGACCGCCGCCAAGAAAATTATACAGAGGTCAGAGTTTCACTATGAATTTTGATGTACAACAAGGATTAGTTAACTATTTCCTGCCAGATCTGAAGCTTCCGGAAGGAGCTGTAGTGGATGGCGCATACGATGGGAATACCAATAACCTGATCCTGAATCTTGATGCAGCATCCCTGAAATATATCATGACGAAGAAGGAAGAGATTACGGATGCAGATAAAGCGTTGGCAGCATCCAATCCTGACTATAAAATTAATGACAGAAATACCATCAGCAGGGATAGCGCAATGATCGACAGTGTTATGGTAAGAATTAATACCGCCAACCTTGATGAACAGGTGTATGCAAGGATCAGCAGATTAGAGTACAATAAAAATATTATTAAAGATTTCATCTTAAAAGGTACCAACGAAAACGGGACTGCTTTACATCTGGCCACTACTTTTAAACATGGCAATGCCGATGATGAGCAGAATGAAAACCTTAAAGAATATGCCATCAATCTCGACCAGTCGACCAATGCAACAGGAGATTATGTGTTTAAATTTGAACCTACCGAGGTTAAATTTAATAATGTTACCTGGGCGATAGATACCAGTCCCACGCTTGACCATTCCATTACCTATAGAAAAAATACGAGTGATTTTGATATCAGGAATCTGAGAATTTATTCTGATTCAAGTGCGCTTTTTATCAAAGAAGCTCAGTTTAAGTCTGCTAAAGATTTTTATGTAGATGCCGATATTACTGATTTTTCCATTGAGAAACTCCTTGATATGCAGTCTGGGGGAAATCCGATGAGTATTAAAGGATTGGCCAATGGAACTGTAAAGATTAAAATGGATAAAAGTACCCTTCAGCCACTCGTAGATCTTACGGTGGACGATATCATGATGAATGGAAATGATATGGGCGATCTTACCATCTCTGCAACCAACGGATTTTCACTCAATGTATATGATGTAGCGGTAAAAGTAACTTCTGCCGGAGTCCTTGGAAATAATAATTTGAATTTAACAGGTACGGTAAACAACAATACAAGTTCTCCAACGATTGATCTTACTGCAGAAATGCGCGATTTTGATATCTCTTTTGCACAACAGTTCGTTCAGACGGTTTTTGGAAATTTAAGAGGAAAAGCAACCGGGGATCTTAAAATTAATGGTAAGCTTAATAATCTTGATTACAGTGGAGATATTGCGTTGAAAGGTTTTGGATTAAAACTTCTGTTTACGGGAGTGGATTATTCATTTGATGATACGGTAATTCCGCTTTCAAAAGGTCTTGCGATCCTTAACGATATTGAAGTACACGACGGAAGATCAAACTCTAAAGGAACAGTTTCCGGTTTGATTCGTTTTGAAACACTTTCTTCCATGGGGGTTGAACTTGTAATGAGAACCGATAATCTACTAATGTTAAATACCAGTCAGAAAGATTATGATCTTTTTTGGGGAAGAGTGTATGGACAGGGCGATTTGTATGTCTCCGGACCGGTTTCCGGTCTGAGTCTCTCTACCCCGAATATGAAAGCACTTAGCGGAAGTACATTTACTTTCAATTCCAGCTCTACCTCCAATGTGGAGGAATTTAAAATGCTGAGGTTCCTGAAAGAAGGGAAAGACGGATTGATTACCCTGGAAGAAAAGAAAAAGTCTGGTGCCAATATGCATATTGATTTCAATCTTGATGTAGACAAAGGAACTACCGTAAATGTGCTTGTAGGTGATGATGTAGGAAATATTACCGTAAAAGGAATTGCCAACAACCTGAGGTTCCAGATGAGCAGACAGGGAAATATTGCCATGAACGGTACCTACAAGGTTGATAACGGAACATTTGTTTCTAAGGCTATCCTTAACAAAACCTTCCAGATAGAGAAAAACAGCAGCATCCGTTGGGATGGTGACGCAATGAAGCCGGCTTTGGATATTACTGCCAATTATGTGCGAATGGTTTCCAATGCAGGAGAATACCTCAGTATGGGTAAACTACAGCCGATCAGTGTTCTGTTACAGGCCAATATTACCCAATCCCTGATCAATCCTAAAGTAGATCTTAACGTTACGGCATTAGATGTATCCAGTCAGGTAAAAGAGACGTTAGCGGCAAAAATGAGTCAGGAAGGAGAGAAGGTTCTTCAGTTCGGTTCAATACTATTATTAAATACTTTCAATGTCTCTAACACAGGTGGCGTAGATTTTGATGTAGCAGGTGTTGCCGAATCTTCCGGATACAATATGTTGCTAAAACAATTGGGTTCTGTATTGAATACCATGAGTAATGAATTTCAAATCGACCTCAATTATGTAAAAGGAGATCAGTATTCCAATACCGGAGACCGGGCAAATGCCGGAGTAAGTGTAGCCGTTTCACCGAGGGTCAATATCAAGACCGGTTTGGGAATTCCTTTAAATAAAACTGAGGGTACACAGGCTAATTATCTCTCCGGGGAGGGATCTATTGAGTACGATGTCTCTAAAAAAAATGACGGAAGTTTGCTTTTAAGAGGATACTCCAAACCTACCAATATTGGTATGGTAAGTACAAATGGATCTGCTAATCAAGCGTATGGTGGGGGAGTTGTGTGGAGTAAAAGCTTCAATTCTTTATTCAAAAAGAGGAGAAAAGATAAAAAAGAGCCTGTACCTAAAACAGAAATAAAAACGGATTCTACAAAATCCATTGGTAAATAATTAGAATATTTTAATGATCTTTATCATGTGTGTTAATTATTGTTAATATTTAAGATAATTTTTTTACTTAAATTATTTTTTATAATTTTGCAAAAAATACATGGTTTTTTTAAAGAAATTGTAATTTAACTAATATGAACTATCAACTGGACGAAATAGACAAGAAAATTCTTGACTTCTTAGTAGAAAACACAAGAATGCCCTTTACAGAAATTGCAAAACAAATGGATGTTTCTGCAGGAACAATTCACGTAAGAGTGAAAAAAATGGAGGATGCAGGTATTATTTTGGGATCATCCCTTAATATCGATTATGGTAAGTTAGACTATCACTTTACAGCATTTATTGGAATTCTTTTAACAAAATCAAACCGTACGCAGGAGGTTTTAAAAGAATTAACAAGTATTCCAAATGTAATCGAAGCGAGCGTTATTTCCGGAAAATATAATATTTTCTGTAAAGTAAGAGCTAAGAATACTGAAGATGCAAAAAGAATTATCTATCAAATAGACGACATTCAGGACGTAATGAGAACTGAAAGTATGATCTCTATGGAAGAATTCTTAAGTGATAAAAATAGGTTGATTAACGCTATTTCTATCTAATCAAATTTTAAACGAATAATTATAAAAGAACTTATGAAATCTCTCATAAGTTCTTTATTTTTGTACCTATGGAAGAATACAGTTATTTTGACGAAGATCCAAAGAAAGGATGGGGCTTTATTTTAGCATTTGCCGCTTTGATGTTGTTTACGGTTATGGGATTAGGAATTGATGGTGATGAATATTTACAGCACGAATTCCTTAACATTCCGAAGTGGTATTTTTATGTAATTTTTTCAATAGATGCATTAATGATGATCAGTCTCGTATTAATGTTTTTTTACAGAAAAGTGGGGATCTTTATGTTTCCTGTTCTGTTGGTCCTGCATTTCTTTATGCATAATTATTACTTATCCACATTTTTATATACAGATGTTACCAATCTTTTTCTTTTCACGGGATTTGGAATGCTGGCGATTATTCCCAAGTGGAAGTTCTTTAAATAATAAAAAGTTTTTAGCGTAAATTATTTTAATAAAAATCAACGACTAAGGGAAGGCAGCCGCCAAAAGAGAAAATGTGCTGTTGCCGTGTGGTAATGAGATACAGAGATAACCAGGCCTTCAGTGGAAGATTATAATTTCCTGTCCTATGAAAATTTTCATACCCTTCATTGTTCTTTTTCCTGTCGTTACTTTATATGCCCAGAAAACAGTTCCGGCACCATCTAAACCTGTTACAGATACTTATTTTGGAACTCAGATAGTCGATGAATACAGAAATCTTGAAGATTTAAAAGATCCTGCTACCATCCATTGGATGAAAGTGCAGGCCGATTATGCAGATTCTGTACTCGGTCAGCTGCCTTATAAAAAATATTTTGTAGAAGAGCGGTTGAAATTTGATAAAAGAAGCGGATATTCTACTTCAGATTTAAAAATCACAGGAGGTGATCTTTATTTTTATTTAAAAAAAGCAGCAGACGAAAAAGAACAGAAATTATATTATAGAAAAGGTTTCGACGGAAAAGAAGAGCTTTTATACGACCCGTCCACTTTTGTTTCAACATTTGATCCGACCTCAAAACAAGCGCATCATTTCAGTATAAATTTTCTAAGTCCCAGCTGGGACGGTAGCAAAATTGCTATTTCCCTTTCTGAAAACGGTAAGGAAGCTTCTGAAGTCATTATCATGGATGTAGCAACTAAATACATCCATCCGCAGGTGATCACTAACCTTGAGCCTACGAGTATAGGCCAGGTAAAATGGCTGGAAGATAACAACAGTTTTTTCTATACTTATTTTCCTGTGATTGATACAGATTCACCGGAATACACGAAAAATACAGAAGTCACATTTTACCGATTGGGCCAGGACCCGAAAAACCGTAAGAATGTTTTTTCCAGAATTCATAATCCTGAATTGAATATCGATGAAAACAGATTTCCCGGAATTGTGCAGTTCAATCAGGGTGATCCATATTTTATTGGGAATTTGGGCGATGTGGATGATTATACGGATACCTTTATCATCAGCAGAAAAGATTTTGAAAAGGGAATTAAAAGCTGGAAACCACTTTACTATAAAGCTGATAAGGTGTATGATAAACAGCCTGCAGGAAAGAAGGTGTACTTTATGTCGGGATATAACTCTCCCAATTTTAAACTTTGTGTAACTGATCTTGATAAACCTGATTTCAGAAATCCTGAAATTTTAGTGCCTGAAAAAAAAGAAGAAGTAATTCAGAGTTTTAAGGTGACAAAAGACGGAGTGTATTACACCGCAACAAAAAATGGAGTGGATGCAAGGTTTTACCTGTACAGCAAAGGAAAAGATATTCCTATCCCGTTACCTTTTGTTTCAGGAAGTGTGTCGATTCAGACCAAAGGTAAAGATTATTCAGAGGTTTGGATCACCTGTTCCGGTTGGGCTAATGAACCGAGGAGATTCAGATATGATATAAAAACAAATACTTTTAAAGAAGAAAATCTGGTTCCGGTAATCAGTTATCCGGAGTTCGAAGGAGCCATTGTTGAAGAAACCAGCATCAAAGCAAGAGATGGGGTAGAGGTTCCCTTGACCTTAATCTATGATAAAGGTTTAAAACGAAATAAAAATACACCTGTTCTGATACAGTCATATGGCAGTTACGGGATATCTTACTCCCCTTTCTTTGCAAGAAGTTATATGATGTGGGCTAAAAAAGGAGGAATTGTTGCCGTTGCGCACGTTAGAGGAGGTGGTGAAAAGGGCGATCAATGGCATAAGGCAGGATATAAACAGACAAAGCCCAATACCTGGAGAGATTTGATTGATTGTACCGAATATTTAATCAATGAAGGATATACCTCAAAAGAAAAAATATCAATTTGGGGAACAAGTGCTGGCGGAATTACCGTGGGAATGGCGATTACAGAAAGACCTGACCTGTTTAAAGCCGCGATCGTTGATGTAGGGTCTACTAATGCCATTAGAAGCGAAATCACGCCAAATGGGCCTGGAAACGTCCCGGAATTTGGTACGGTTACCAAGCCTGATGAATTTAAAGCCTTACTGGCGATGGATGCTTTTCATCATATTCAAAAAGGAGAAAAATATCCTGCCGTTTTAATTACAGCGGGAATCAATGACGGACGTGTAATTTCATGGATGCCTGCGAAATTTGCAGCCAAGATAATGGCCAGCGATGCTTCCAGCCATCCGATCCTTTTCAAAGTAGATTATGAAGGTGGACACGGAGGCGGAGTTGATCTCCTAAAGGCTTATGGCAACGTGGGCGAAGTATTTGCTTTTGCAGCCTGGCAGGTAGGTCTTCCGGGTTATCAGCCCAAAGAACCTTCTGGAAAATAAAGAAAATAACTTTTGAATAGTATTTCAACAAAAAAAGCATCCAAAACCGGATGCTTTTTACTTTATATTCTTAAAAGAAAACTATTTCTCTAAAATTCTCTTCACCGCTTCTTTTACGGCAGCAGAGTCAATTTTATATTTTTTCATTAATTCAGCAGGGGTAGCAGATTCTCCGAAGCTGTCATTCACTGCAACAAATTCCTGTCTGGTTGGTCTTTTTCTTGCAAGCATTCCTGCAATAGATTCTCCTAACCCTCCAAGATAGTTGTGCTCTTCAGCAGTAACGATCTTTCCTGTTTTTTCAACTGATTTTAAGATGATCTCTTCGTCTAAAGGTTTAATCGTGTGTATATTGATTACTTCACAAGAGATCCCTTCTTTTTCAAGCTCGTCTGCAGCCACAAGAGATTCCCATACAAGGTGTCCTGTTGCAACAATAGTCACATCAGTTCCTTCCTGAAGCATAATTCCTTTTCCAATTTCGAAAGGCATATCTTCCGGAATAAATACAGGAACGGTAGGTCTTCCGAATCTTAAATATACAGGACCTTCAAAATCTGCGATCGCAAGCGTTGCTGCTTTGGTCTGGTTGTAATCACAAGGGTTAATCACCGTCATTCCTGGAAGCATTTTCATCATTCCGATATCTTCCAATACCTGGTGAGTCGCTCCATCTTCCCCTAAAGTAAGACCTGCGTGAGATGCACATATTTTCACATTCTTTCCGGAATACGCGATAGACTGACGGATCTGGTCATAGACTCTTGAAGTAGAGAAGTTCGCGAAAGTTCCTGTAAAAGGAATTTTCCCTGTAATGCTTAATCCTGCAGCAATTCCCATCATATTGGCTTCTGCAATTCCTATCTGGAAGAATCTTTCAGGAGCTTTTTCAATGAATTTCTCCATTTTTAGAGAACCGATAAGGTCTGCACAAAGTGCTACCACATTAGGGTTTTTGTCAGCAAGTTCTGCCAATCCGGCTCCAAATCCTGAACGTGTATCTTTTTTTTCTGTATATGTATATTTCATTTTTTTACTAATTGTTTATTGCTAATCCTTTTTTGTACTGCTGCTGATTAGTAATCTGCAGGAGCTTCCAGATACAATTGTTTGAAGGCTGTTGCCAGCTGCTCATCATTAGGAGCTTTACCATGCCATGCATGAGATCCCATCATATAATCAACACCGGAACCCATCTCTGTGTGAAGAATGATTACCACTGGTTTTCCTTTTCCTGTTTCTGTTTTTGCTCTCTCAAGGATAGCAATTACAGATTCAAGATCATTACCGTTTTTCTCTTCCAGAACAGTCCATCCGAAAGCCTCCAGCTTTGCATGAAGATTTCCTAATGAAAGTACGTTGTCTGTACTTCCGTCAATTTGCTGTCCGTTATAATCGATGGTAGAAATGATGTTATCCACTTTTTTAGCAGAAGCATACATCAAAGCTTCCCAGTTTTGACCTTCCTGCAATTCTCCATCTCCATGTAAAGTATACACCAAAGAGCTGTCTCCGTCTAGTTTTTTACCCTGAGCAACACCTAGAGCTACAGAAAGTCCCTGACCAAGAGATCCGGAAGCGATGCGTATTCCAGGAAGACCCTCGTGAGTAGTCGGGTGACCCTGTAATCTTGAGTTTAATTTTCTGAACGTTTTCAGTTCTTCAACCGGGAAAAAGCCGAATCTCGCTAAAGTAGAATAGAATACCGGTGAAATATGTCCGTTTGAAAGATAAAAATGATCTTGATTTTTCCCTTCCATTGTGAAAGGAAGGCTATAGTTCATTACCTTTCCATAAAGTGCTGTGAAAAATTCTGTACAACCTAAACTTCCGCCCGGGTGTCCTGAATTCACATCATGAACCATTCTTAAAATGTCTCTTCTGATTTGTGTAGTAAGAGATTTTAACTCTTCGATACTTTTACTCATTATATCTGATTTATTTACACGCGAATTTACAATTTTTTACCGGCTTACGGAAATGTAAAAATCCGGGTTTTGCGCCCGGATTTTAAATTTTTCAGATAAATAGGCTGTTTTAACAGCCTTAAGCAGAGTATATAACAATTTCTGAATTCTATTTTTTTCTGATCAGCCACAATCCGAAGAAAGTGAGCAATCCGTTAATGATCAGTAATTCCAGCCCGATCTTGAAATCTCCGAAGATAGAAACCTGATATTTATCGATGAAATAAGAAATAATAGGAGCCGCGATACAAACATACGGAACAAGTTTATCTTGAACTTTATATTTTGTGAAAATTCCAAAAGCGAAAAGTCCTAACAGCGGGCCATACGTAAATCCGGCAAGTTTAAGAATCAAGCCGATCATGGAATTATCATTAATCACTTTAAAAATAATTACCATAACCAGAAAAGATACGGCCACGAGTAAATGTACATTTTTTCTGAATCTCTCCTTCTTCTTGGTATCCCATGGTTTATCTTTCATTCCCACAATATCAATGCATAATGAAGAGGTAAGGGCGGTCATGGCACCATCCGCGCTTGGAAACAACGCTGAAATTAAGGCAATAATAAATATAATGGAAATAAATGGCGGCATATGATTCAAGGCTACTTCAGGGAAAATTTTATCCCCGAAAATATCTTTTCCGTGCAGTAAAAATTCTTTTTTAGGAACTCCGTCAACAATAGCCTGTGTAAAATGAGCGCCTTCGCTTTCTCCGAAAAGGTATAAAAGTCCTCCCATATACAGGAATAAAGAGATCACTCCCAATAAAATAAAACCAAGCGTTACCATATTCTTCTGAGAATCTTTCAACTTGGTTACCGAAAGACTTTTCTGCATCATTTCCTGATCAATTCCCGTCATGGTAATGGTGATAAAGGCTCCGGCAAGAATTTGTTTGATGAAAAATCCGGGAGAATTAAAGTCGAATTCAAATATTTTGGTGTAGCCTTTAGTATTCATTGCTGTTAAGCTCTGACCTACACTCAGATCTAAATGATTAAGCATATAAACGGTACAGATAATAAGCCCTAAAAGCATGCAGGATGTTTGTAATGTGTCGGTCCAGACAATGGTTTTTACTCCGCCTTCATACGTGTAAAGAATAATCATTCCAAGAATAACCAGGGTGGTTAAAATAAAAGGAACACCCAAACTGTCGAGTATGGTTACCTGGAGAATATTAACAACCAGGTATAATCTCGCTGTAGCACCCACCAATCTTGAAACAATGAAGATCCATGCTCCTGATTTATAGGAAAGCTGTCCCATTCTCTGCTGGAGATATCCGTAGATGGAGGTTAATTTTAACCGGTAATAGAGGGGAAGCAGAACGTATGCAACAACAATATACCCAATAAGATACCCTAATGTAATTTGTAAATATGCAAAGCTGTCTTTTCCAACCGCTCCCGGAACACTTACAAACGTTACTCCGGAAAGTGAGGTTCCTATCATTCCGAATGCGACCAGCATCCAATTACTTTTGCGGTTTCCAATGAAGAAACTCTCATTGTCGCTTCCTTTTCCTGTTCTATAGGCAACCCAGAGCAGCAGGGCAAAATAGGCGATAATGATTACCAGTAATAGATACGGCGACATATTTATGAATTTTTAAATTTCACAAATATAGTTTTTTTAAAGAAATTCTTTTGAAGTTTAAAATGCAATTTTCTTTTCAGGATAAAGGCCCGGAAAAAATCAAATGAACCTGCAGATATTTCCAAATCTTAGCCCCAGATCTTATAAAGATCGTTTCAGAAATTACATAGCAGATTAAATGGGTATCAGATATAAAAAACCTCTCAGAATTACAATCTGAGAGGTTTTTTATCTTTTAGTTTTCATTCAAATCAATTAACTAAAACATCCTGAAGTTCTTCACTTTTTTGAAAACTTGCTTTGGCAAACGGACAAAGCGGAATGATTTTCTTTTCGTTTTTTCTTGCGAAGTCTACAGCAGCTAAAAGCATTTCTTTACCAACACCTTTTCCGCTGTATTTATCGTCTACCTCGGTATGATCGATAATGAATCGTTCTTCACCTGCCCAGGTATACGTCATTTTTCCTGCTGAGATCCCGTCTATGAAAGCCTCAAAACTTCCGTGTTTTTCGTCGTTGTTTTGTTTTACTTCTATCATATTATGAAAATTTGGTTAGTATTTCTATATCGTTTGTTAATATTTTATGGATTGGACATGCATCTGCAATAGCGTGAAGTCTTTTCAGCTGTTCTTCATCTACATTACCCTCAAAGCTGATGTTTCTGGTGAAAACCGCTCTTTTGGTCAGTGGGAAGTTTTCAAGATCCACTTCTACATGAATCTGTTCCACATTCCACTCTTTTCTGTCGATGTACATCCTTAAAGTAGCAGCTGTACAGCTTGCGAGAGAAGTGGCCAGAATTTCAAACGGATTAAATCCTTTATTTTGTCCGCCTTTGTCTATTGGTTCATCTGTGATGAGCTTGTTGTCACCAGCAATAACTTCCGTATAATATTTTTCTTTTCCTAAACTTGCTTTTACTGTTACTCCCATTATTTTTCTGTATTGAATGTATAACTTAATGCTCCGGAAGGGCATAAGTCTATTTGGTTTTTAAGTTCCTCCGGGGTTGCATTTTCTACTTTTATCCAGGGTCTTTCTTTCGGATTATACACTTTTGGAAGTGTTTTTACACAAATGGCTGAATGGATGCATTTTTGAGGCTGCCAAACCACTGTAATCTCGCCATTGATATATTCATGAGTTTCCATATTAATCTTCTTTTAATGTTTTTTCAATACGTTTGTCCGGAATCAGCCATATGAGAGCTACGGTGTAATAAAAACCTATAGCAAGATAAGGATAAAAAAATGAAGTTGCGATTCCGGCGACATAGAATAAAATTGAAATATATTCTTTAAACTTAGAATGTATTGCCTGTTTTATCCTCGAATTTTCACCTTCATTTTTTATAATTAAATTTTCTAAAATCGTATAAGCGATCGCACACATAATCAATCCGATACCGTACGCAGCGGCTGGATTCTTGGCAAAATTGGTAGTGCCGAGCCATTCTGTAGCAACAGGCATTAACGAAAGCCAGAATAACAAATGAAGATTGGCCCAGAGAATGCTTCCGTTTACTTTTTTCACAGCCTGAAACAGGTGATGATGATTATTCCAGTAGATTCCAACATAAATAAAGCTGAAAATGTAAGCTAAAAATTTGGGAAGAATAGGCTTGAGGCTTTCCCAGGTTGATCCTTCCGGTAACTTTAATTCAAGGACCATAATGGTAATAATTATGGCCAAAACACCGTCGCTGAAAGCTTCTAATCTTCCTTTTGTCATTAGTTTTTAATCTGAATTTTAAAGTTTTCGATTTTTTCCTGTAATTCTTTTAAAAGTTCAGGATTAATAACACCGCTTTCCAGATCAAAATTTTCATAGAATTTCGGCAGGGAAAAAGTATCTTTAACATCAGCCGCAAACTGCGGGAAAAATGTTTTAGCTGTATTCATCACGTTACCGCCGCCGTAGCCTCCGGGAGAAGTGCTCATCAGCAGCATCGGTTTATTTTGAAAAACTTTTACATTGATTCTTGAAGCCCAGTCGAAAACATTTTTAAAAGCCGCGCTGTAAGATCTGTTGTGCTCGGCAAGAGAACAGATAATCACATCGCATTCTTCAATTGCTTTTAAAAAACCATGGGCTTCCTCCGGAAATCCTTTTTTTTCAAGATCTACCGAGAAAACCGGCATGGTGAAATCATTAAGATCGATAAAATTGATTTCTTCGTTCTGAAAATCTTTTAAAACAAATTTTACCAGTTCCCGGTTAATTGACGTAGAAGAGGTGCTTCCTGCAAAGGCTAATATTTTCATAAATGTATTTTTTAGTCTGATCTCAAAAATTATTTTCTGTTTAAAATGGACTTTGGAAGAGGAACATATTCTGCTTCGTCGCCTGGAACTAATGGAAATGCCTCATGGTTTTGATCATTCCAGTCTACTTTTGCCTGTTCCAGTAATTCTTTATCTGAATTGACAAAATTCCAGTAGATGAAACGTTCTTCATCAAAAGGTTCCCCGCCGAATAGATAAACAGTTCCGTTTTCACTCATATCAAACTCACACAATTTGGTGTCTTTGGCTATTAAAAGCTGTTTCGAACCGTACTTATTTCCTTCAATATCTACGGTGCCGTCCAATACATACATGGCTGCTTCCCCATAAAGGTCTTTTCCAATACTTATTTTTTGTGCAGCTTTAGTTTTTATTTCAATGAAAAATAATTTGCTGTGAACAGGAACCGGAGATGTTCTGCCAAATGCTTCGCCAGCAATTAATTTATACTGTATATCACCTTCCTCCCAAACCGGAATATCTTCTGCTTCGATATGATGGAAAGTCGGTTCCGCCTGTTCCAGATGCTTTGGAAGTCCCACCCAGATCTGAAAGCCATGCAGTCTTTTATCACTGTGTCTCAGGTATTCTGGTGTTCTTTCAGAATGGACCACACCTTTTCCGGCAGTCATCCAGTTCACGGCGCCCGGTTTTATTTCAAGCGCACTTCCGATGCTGTCACGATGAAAAATAGACCCTTCAAGCAGATAAGTCAGCGTAGATAATCCGATGTGCGGATGGGGCGGAACATCAAGGTTTTGGTAATCCTTCAGTTCAGAAGGTCCCATATGATCAATGAACACAAAAGGTCCGACGGCTCTTTTCTCACGGAAAGGTAAAAGCCTTCCCACTAAAAAGTTTCCTATATCTGCTGCTTTTTCTTCAATGATAAGTCCGATGTTTGACATGATTAAAGTGATTTTTTAATTTTTGTTTACGCTAATGTAATTAATATTCGTAGTGTTCCGTATGCCTCATGGAAACTAAAGCTTGTCATAGCCGTCAAATCTTTCATCGACAATACGTTTCCAGTCCGGATTTTTTTTGATGTAGGCAAAGACATACGGACAGAATGGTAATAGTTTTTTGCCGTTGTCTTCTATATAATGGAGTGTTTTTTCAACAACAGCTGTAGCAGCTCCGCTTCCTGCTAATTCTGGATCAGCTTCTGTGTGGACCAATGCAATCTGATGTCCCATTTCGCGGTAATCAATGAACGCAGCATAGCCGTTGACCTCTATTTCAAATCTTTTTCCGGTCTTTACTAGGTCTATATTTTCAAATTCTGGTTTCATAATAATGGATTATTTAGAGTAATTCATGAGTTTAACATCAATGTATGACATCAGCCCTATGATGATTATAAGATGCATTAGGTTAGATAAATATAAGAAAAACGTTATCAATAACCTTCTAATAAAGTTAAGATTAGTTTAATTATGAGACGGGTTTAGTCCTCAAGATATCCGAATTTTCCGGTATTGTAATCTTCAAATGCCTGCATAATTTCCTCTCTTGTATTCATCACAAAAGGGCCATGCGGATAAATAGGTTCATTTAAAGGCTGTCCGCTGATGATTAATACCACTGAATCTTCAGCTGCTTCTATACTGAACGTTTCTCCTTCATTTTGAAACAAGACAAAATGATCGGTTGAAACTTTTCGTTCACCATTAACGATAATACTTCCTTCGATAACCAAAGCCCCTGTGTTGAAAGAGGCAGGAAAGTCAAATTTTGCTTTACCTCCTGATTTTAGCTTTGCATTCATCATATTCACAGGACTGAAAGTGGTGGCAGGTCCTTTATGACCGTTATATTCTCCGGCAATAATTTCAACATATCCATTATCTCCCAAATTCACTTTTTTCATATCCGCATTTTTAATGGCCTGGTATTTTGGACAGCTCATTTTATATACAGAAGGAAGGTTTACCCAAAGCTGGACCATCTGGAAGATACCTCCTGTTTTTGACCATTCGGTTTCGTGGTATTCTTTGTGAAGAACTCCTTTTGCAGCGGTCATCCATTGAACATCTCCTTCACCGATGATTCCTCCACCGCCTGCGCTGTCATGATGTTCAACCTTTCCCTGATAGGCTATGGTAACGGTTTCAAAACCTCTGTGAGGATGCACACCGACTCCTCTGGGAGTATCAGTTCCGTTAAAATGAAATTTCGAATTGTAATCCAGCATGATGAATGGATCCATTCTTTTCATATCCATTCCTTGTATGCCGGGAATAAAATTATGAACTCTGAAACCATCCCCTACAAAATGTGCAGGTTTTGGTGATGCTACGATTTCTATGTTCTTTGTTGCCATAACGATGTGCTTTTATATTGACACAAAAATAGGGCAGATAAAAATAAGGTACATTGATCTGTGATAATTTCATGAAGTAGATGTGAAGAGTATGTGATCAATAAACACACTGATTCATTAATCTTCCTTCGACTGCATGTTTTTTCCATCCGAAATATGAAGCCTTCTAAAAATGAAGCCTGATAAAATGGTAAGAATACCCACGGTAAGGAATGTATATCGGAAAGCATTGTGAATTTCCCCTTCAATAAGATCTGTGTTTTCAAATAATTTTAAAACAATCAATCCGAATGCAATCCCGAAGCCAATCGCCAGCTGCTGATTCACGGATAATAATGAGTTACCGCTGCTGGTCTGGAAGTTTCTAAGGTCTGCAATGGAAATTGTATTCATAGAGGTGAACTGGATAGAGTTGAAAAATCCAAGAATAGCAATGATAGGTACAAACCAATATAATGATGAATGGATATTAGGAATGGAAAGCAGGCAGATTAATGTTCCGATAATGAAAGTATTCACCATCAGTGTTTTTCTATATCCGTATCTGTCCAGAATTTTGATTACATATGATTTCCCAAACATAGCGGTTAGCGCCATTGGTGCGATGATCCATCCCGAGGTTACAGCAGACTGTTTATAAGCAATCTGAATCATCAGTGGAAGGAGTAATGGAACAGAGCTGATTCCTAATCGGGTGGCTAGATTTCCTATAACTCCAACACGGAAAGTTCTCACCTGAAAAAGATTGAGCGGGAAAATTGGAGTTCCTCCTCTTTTTGCATGTCGGTAATAATAATACAGAAACAGAAATCCTAAAATAAAGACCACCAAAACGGGGGTAGTATTCTGCAGATCTCCGAAAAGCTCGAGAGAGATAGAAAGGAGGAGTGAGGCTGCGGCGAAGATCATAAAACCTTTAAGGTCAAAATCTACAACATCAGATTTATAATTAGGCATAAACTTGGCTCCTAAAACAACACCCAACAGCCCGATAGGAATATTAATGAGGAAGATCCAGTGCCATGAAAGATAATCCACCATATATCCACCTACTAACGGACCGAGAACCGGACCGATAAGCGCTGGAATAATGGCAAAATTCATAGCCTTTAACAGTTCATTCTTGTCAAAGGTTTTAATTAGCGCTAATTTTCCGACAGGTGTCATTAAACTCCCGCCAACTCCCTGAATCATCCTGGAAATAACCAGATGGGTAAGGTTTTGTGACATAGCACAGAATAGTGAACCAATGCTGAAAAGAACCAGCGAGAAAATAAAAACCTTCTTTGTTCCGAACCGGTCTGCCAAAAATCCACTTGCAGGCATAAAAACGGCCAGCGTTAATACATAACTGATGATGGCGTTCTGCATATTAAGTGGTGACTCATTCAGATCTTTGGCAATGGATGGCAGAGAAGTGTTCAAAATGGTTGAATCCAGCATCTGCATAAAAATTGCAGTGGCGAGGATCAATGGAAGAATTTTCTTGATGGACGTTTCGTTCGGTTGGGTTTCAGACATAGTAAAGGCCGGAATTTTTATTTTCCGGAATTTTGATAGGTTGTAAAGTGAGGCTCTTTTGATCAGAGCTTTTTACTTTAGATGAAGAAATGAGTATAAAATTAAAAAAGTCCTGTGAAATATCACAAGACTTTTTAATTTATTTTCTAGGTTTTTCTACTCCTTTCCATTCGTCGCCGGCTTTTCTGTACTGGCTTAAGATGTAAGTTTTAAAATCTTTTGTTTTATACTCGATGTTATCGGTGTTTTGCTCAAAAGGCATGATGTAATAATAATCTACATCTGTCTTATCCGATTTGTTTCCTTTTTTTACACTAGGAACATATTTTGAGAATTTATAGCTCGGAAGATATTGTTTCAGTCTTACATAAAAAGCTTTATCTTCTTTTTCGTTAGGAATGATATCTACAATCTGGAAATCATCTTTTTTCTTGTCGATCCACAGATAGTATGTTTTTTCTTCACCTGTATTTCTGTTGAGAGAATTGAAAGAGAACAACTCTTTCGGCACCAGTTCTTTGATTTTTTCCGGATCTACTTTTGTGTAGTATTCACCTTTCGAAGGATCTACATACGTCTCCAGATTATGCATCAATACCGGATTGTTATCGAAATTTTTATTTTTGAAATATTGATTTAAAGATAGTTCAGCCGTTTTTCTAAGTTCTTTTCCTCTGTCATCCAGTTTTTTGGTGAAGTTTTGAGGATTAATTTTTTTTACAAACTCATATAAAACAATTGGCTTTATATCTTTAAGATGCGGATAGGTTTTCAGCTGCTCAGCTTTTACCAGCCAGTAATATTGTTGATAATAATCGTCTTTATCAACGTCTTTTACGCTTTTATAACTTAAAGCAAGCTTTTTTGAGTTAAGGTATTTGCCGTATTTTCCCTGTCCAAAAGCAAAACTTATAGATAATAAAGCAAATAAGATAGTAAGATTTCTTCCCATTTTTTTATAATTGATATTTTCGTTTTCCAAATATAATTATTTATTAGATACTATTTTTGATTGTCAGTCAAATTATATCAATATTGTTATCGGTTATTCAAAAAAAAATCCCGTATTGCTACAGGATTGATAATATTGGTGAGATTTTAATTTATTCGTAAGACGTTTCATGCACTTTTACAGCTCGTCCGCTTGGGTCATTCATTTTTTTGAATGCCTCGTCCCATTCAAGGGCAATAGGAGTGGAACATGCTACAGAAGGTACAGACGGAACCGTAGCTGCTGAGGTTTCGCTTGGGAAGTGTTCTTCAAATATAGTTCTGTATCGGTATTCTTCCTTATTTTGAGGCGTGTTCAATGGAAATCTGAATTTTGCATTCGTCATCATTTCATCCGTCACTTCTTTCTCTGCAACACTTTTCAAAGTATCAATCCAGGAATATCCAACCCCATCAGAAAACTGTTCTTTTTGTCTCCATGCAATAGATTCCGGAAGAAGATCTTCGAAGGCTTTTCTCAATACCCACTTTTCTATTTTACCTTCAGCGACGTTGATCATTTTATCTTTAGGATTAACTGTCATGGCAATGTCCATAAATTCCTTATCCAGAAATGGTACACGGCCTTCAATTCCCCAGCTCATCAAAGATTTGTTGGCTCTTAAACAGTCATACAAATGAAGTTTCCCCAATTTTCTTACTGTTTCATCATGGAACTCTTTTGCATTGGGTGCTTTATGGAAATAAAGGTATCCACCGAATAATTCATCAGCACCTTCTCCCGAAAGAACCATTTTTATCCCCATCGATTTGATGACTCTTGCCAGAAGATACATAGGCGTTGACGCTCTGATCGTAGTCACATCATAGGTTTCCAGATGATATACTACGTCACGGATGGCATCCAGACCTTCCTGTACCGTAAAGTTTACCTCGTGATGTACCGAACCGATATGGTCTGCCGCTTTTTTTGCGGCGGCAAGATCCGGTGAACCTACCAGTCCTACAGCAAAACTGTGAAGTCTCGGGTACCAGGCTTCCTGAGTATCGCCACTTTCAACCCTTTGTCTTGCAAATTTTGCCGTGATTGCAGAAATAACAGAAGAATCCAGTCCGCCGGAAAGAAGAACTCCGTAAGGAACGTCACTCATCAGCTGTCTGTGGACGGCATCCTCAAGACCTTTTCTTATCTTTTCAATACTTGTTTCATTGTCTTTTACGCTGTCGAAGTTTTGCCAGTCTCTTGTATACCACTGCTGAAGCTCCATTCCGTCTTTGCTGTAGATAAAATGTCCCGGTAGAAAATTTTCAATGGTTTTACAGATCCCTTCAAGCGCTTTCAGTTCAGAAGCTACATAGTAGTTTCCGTTTTTGTCCCAACCCTGGTAAAGAGGACAGATTCCCATATGGTCACGGGCGATCAGATAGATGCCGTTTTCAATATCATATAAAGCGAAGGCAAAAATACCATTCAGTTTTTCAATAAAACTTCCTCCATATTTTCTGTACAGTGCTAAAATTACTTCACAATCAGACTGAGTCTGGAATTCATATTCCGGAAATTCTTCTTTGAGTTCTCTATGGTTATAAATTTCTCCATTCACAGCAAGTACTACTTTGCCGTCTTTTGTGAATAAAGGTTGTTTTCCTGAAGTAGGATCTACAATGGCAAGCCGCTCATGCGAAAAGACTACTTTTTCATCCTGAAATACGCCGCTCCAGTCCGGGCCTCTGTGACGTATTTTTTTGGACATTTCCAACACCTGAGGTCTTAATATTTCGGTTTTTTGTTTGGCATCAAACAAACATACAATTCCACACATTTTTGATCATTTATTTGAAACAAAAATAGAATTGATATTTAAAAATAACAATAAAAAATGTTTAAAAGTGAATATTTTTAACTTAATAAATTAATTTAAAGAAAAATATTAATTATAATTAACTGTAAACATGTTTTTAGTTAATATTTTTCGCTGTGAAAAAATAGTTTGTTTATCATACAAAATAAAAATAACATATTTATTAATCTATGGTAAGATATTATAGAAATTTTAGTCCTTACTTTGTCGCTCGAAATAATTTTTTTTCATCATTTGTGTTTTTACCTTCTTGCAATTCTCTTTGCGAGAAGGTTTTTTTTTATTCTGATCCTAAGAGAATTCCGGATACATTCCATGAGCTGAAACTTGTACCTTCCGTAGGTCCTTGAGGAATTTTTACCTGAATGATATGCTTTCCGGCTTTTAAATTCCCGAGAGGAATAAAGTTGGGATTGGTTACCGTTCCCGGGCACCAGTTTGAGCGGCTTAAGTCTGATGATGAAAGTCCGTCAGGAAAATTACCTGAGGCAGGATTATAAAGGCGGTAAGAACCACAATCTGTTCTCCAGGGTACAAAAGAAAATGCCATTTTTCCATCGAGGAAGATAGAATTGGTTTTAGGAACAAATTCGTCACCATTTTCCCATCCTCCATGTCCGGTAGTTATATACCTGAGCTGAGCATTGTTCAGATCATTCTTTAAAATAAACTCTACAGAAAGCCCTTTTTCCTGGTTAAACATGGTAGAATAGTCCTGGCCGGCCATTTCCGCAATATTTAGAGTGTTAAATAATGGAATCGCCGTATTGTTTTTATAAATGGTCTGATCGCTTTTGTGGATGGTAATCTCAAGGCTCACTTTGTGGCCGCCTTTATCATAATTGCCGATAAAAGCACCAACCCAAAGCTCTTTTCCTGAAAGGGAAGGTTTTAGTTCAGTGATGTCCTGGCGGTATGGACTGACTGTTTGCCAGTCTTTGCCTTTCAGCTGGATATGATTAAACTTTTGAATCCCAAAAGCAGTAAAAAATCTCATCATCTCAACAGCTGGGGTGTAATTTTCGGTAGAAATCACTCCGTAATATTGCTTTCCGTTTCCGTTATCATAAGCAGGAAGGGTTTTAATTCCTTTTTCCAATCCGTCAAAAAAGAATTGTGACTGATCCTGTGGAATAAAAAATACGGTTCCTGTTCTGTCATAGGCATCACCATTGGACTGCTGTTGTAATGCTACGAAAATATTTTCGCCTTCTGAAATCGCGGGAAACTTTATTTTTTTAAGTATAATAGTTCCGTTAGCGAATTTTTTTATTTTTTCATTGGATTTTGATTCATCAGAAAAATTGATGGTTTCGTTTTCAAAAACGGTAAGTGTTGTAAAGCGGCTTTTCCAAAGCAGATCTTTATAGCCTAACTGATCCGTAGTATTGATAGTACCTTTCAGAATGTTTTCAATTCCCGTTTTCTGAATTTTTTTAATAGAACTGGCCGTTATTAATGAATTTTTATTGCGCTCAACTTCCAGAACCAGTCCTAAGTTCTGTCCCAAAACAGATGGTCCGCCATTGAGTTTTATATCAGTGGTGTACCAGATTTCGATGGTATTAGAATTAACTTTGGTAATTGCTTTTTTACAGGTGTAGCCTAATATTTTCTTTGTTTCCTGGGTGAATTCAAAGGTTTGTTTTTTCACAGACTCTGCATCTGAAGCGGAAATGATATCTCCCGGTTTTAAAAATGCATAGGAAATGACTGTCTGAGAGGGTTTTTCAATTTTCGTGATTTCAAATGGATAATCGCTTTTTTGATCTTTTATTTTTTGGCTGAGGATCACATTTTCTTTTTCATTCACCCAGACAATTGTAGGAGACTGATCCGTCAGTACTTTTCCGTTATAGGAACTTGTGTATTGGATTTCGTAAGTCTGAGCAGGTATCAGACAACATAAGAATACGGAAAAGAGACTTGTTAAAAGATTTTTAAGCATAATATTATTGAATTTCCCATAATCTCACATGGTATTGCAGGAGCGTTTCATACATATAAGTATAGATAAGAGCTCTATACGTTACATCAAGTGAAAAAAAATAACTTATTTGTTTAATTGTGAGTATTTTTTATTTGGTCAAGTAGGCATAAAAAAACTACTCCAAAAAGTGGAGTAGTCTGTATGTTGATTTAGGTGATTGTACTTATGCCAGTCTTTCAATCAAAGCCATATAGAATCCGTCGTAGCCTTCACTTGGCATTACTTTTTGATCCTTGATCATTTTGAAATCCGGATTGTTTTTCAAGAACTCATCAACCTGTCCGCTATTTTCGGAAGGAAGGATAGAACATGTAGCATAGACCATTTGGCCGCCTTTTTTAAGGATTTTAGAATAATCCTGAAGAATCTGCTGTTGTTCTTTTTTGATTCTGTCGATAAAGTCTTGGTCGATTTTCCATTTGCTGTCAGGATTTCTTTTCAAAACTCCCAATCCAGAACATGGTGCATCAATTAAAAGTCTGTCTGCTTTTTCATGAAGACGTTTGATTACTTTATTATCAGAAATCATACGGGTTTCAATATTGTGGGCTCCGGCTCTTTTGGCACGTCTTTTAAGCTCAGCCAGTTTCCATTCGAAAATATCTAAAGCGATAATCTGACCTTTATTTTGCATCAATGCTGCTAAGTGAAGTGTTTTTCCACCTGCACCTGCGCACGCATCAACAACTCTCTGGCCTTCTTTTACATCAAGGAAATATCCTATTTTCTGTGAAGTGGCATCCTGAACTTCAAAAAGTCCTTCTTTAAAGGCTGTGGTAAGGAAAACATTCTTTTTTTCTTCCAACTGTACAGCATCAGGATAATTTTTTACTGTAAAAGCAACGATGTTCTCTTCTGCAAGGTCAGCAATAAGTTCTCTGGTGGTGGTACGCAAAGAGTTTGCTCTTAAAACTGTAGGAGCTTGTTCATTTAACGCTTTCATTTCTTTTTCCCAACCCGGACCTAGTTCTTTTTCCAATGTTTCAGCAAGCCATTCAGGAATAGAATGCTCGATTGATTTGGTAGGAACGGTACCTTTTTTAAGCTTGGTAAGGATATCGGCAATTTTTATTCCGTCGAACTCCTCAAATTTTTTATAATTGGTTTTACTCCAAAGCAGATAAGCGATGATCAGTTTATAAATATTGTCAGGTTTTACGCTTTCACCCATATAATATTCCAGACGTCTTTTCCAACGGATGATATCGTAAAAAATCCCAGAAACAACGGCTCTGTCTTGGCTTCCCCACTTTCTGTGAGCTTTTAAAAGTCTTTCGATTACTTTATCGGCGTATTTATTTTTCTCGAAAAATGTCTCTTGTAAAGCATCGTGAATTCCGATCGCCAAGTTTCTGTGAATAAGTTCCATAATTGCTATATGCTGTTTTGAATCTGCAAAAATACGAATTATAGTTGAGAGTTGATGTTGTGAAATACATTGTCGGTATCTGTGTCATCAGATTCGGGTTGGAAAGAATGTGAGTTTTGTAATTGCAGGGGCAGATTCGGTGGTGTTGATCATTGTATCGAAATATAGGCATTGGGTTTACAATTTTCATAGAAATACTGATGTATGGCATCTGATATCTGGGTGTCCACAATTTCTACCTTCTTAAAAAAACTTTACCTTTGTAAAAATTAAAAATATGAGTGATCCTGTACTTTGTCCAAAATGCAGCTCAGAATTTACGTATCCGAGCGATAATATGATGGTGTGTTCCCAGTGTTTCTATGAATGGAATCCTGAAGAAGTATCTGCTGAAACTGTCAATGCGGGAAAGATATTAGATTCCAATGGAAATGAACTTCAGGATGGAGATTCTGTAGTAGTGGTTAAAGATTTACCTGTAAAAGGGGCTCCAAAACCGGTAAAAGCCGGAACTAAAGTGAAAAATATCCGCTTAAGACCTGACAGCGATCATAATATCGACTGCAAAATTGATGGATTCGGTTCAATGGCATTGAAATCCGAATTTGTGAAGAAAGCTTAATAGTACTATATATACAAGTATACAAAATGCGTCTTTAAGGCGCATTTTTTTTGCTCTACCGTGGAAAATCTGATGGATGTGCATAAAAAAAGGAAAGAATTGGACAGGGTAATCTTTCATAGACTTAATTGCAGGAAGCTGCTAATGTCCGTCTAATGGCAGAAAGAGAATTAACCAAAAATTTCCTTATGCTGTGGATACACAAATGTAAGAAAACTATAATAACTGATGTTATTACTGTTGGAAATTTTATCAAAAATTTAACATTAACTATAAGGATACCTGTTGGTTACGGTGTTTTCTGTAATCGATAATTTATTCTTTATGGCCTATTCAAAAGAAATAGTAACGCGATTCTGTAATTTTTTGTCACTGTACAGAATAATTTCTTTGTTCAGAACTTTAATTTTATTCCAAAAATGGTTTCCTGCAAATCTGCTTTCCAGAACTTCTGCATCAAAGCCGTTGGAAGTCATTTTTATTTCATGAGGATAATAGAAGGGTTTGTTAATTTTAAAATCTGCCATTTCACTTTCACTGAAAATATTGACTTCTCCAAAAAGTTTTGCCACATAGGCATTGTAAGGAGCTTTATAGGTTTCTTCAGGACTGTCATTCTGAATCAGTCTTCCGTCTTTAAGAATGATCACCTGATCCAGCCATGGCATGATATCATGAAGTTCATGCGTCGAGATAATCAACGATATATGATGCTGTTTTACATACCGGAAAAGTCTTTCACGAAGTTCAATCTTTCGCGGGAAATCTAAATTACTGAACGGTTCATCCAAAATAAGAAGTTTGGGAAGTACAGAAAGAGCTCTCGCAATGGCCACTCGCTGCTGTTGTCCGCCGCTTAAGTTTTTAGGAAGAACATCCGCAAATTCCTGAAGTCCTACGATTTCAAGCAATTCTGTTACAGTTTCTTTCTTTTGGGCTAAATTGATATTTGAAATAAATTTCCCTACGTTTTCAGCTACCGTGGCATAAGGCATCAAATCAAAATTTTGAGCCACAAATTTCATGGATGCTTCCCCCGGCACAAGATTTCCCTTTGGTCCTAAAAGTTTCGTACCGTCGAAGATAATCTCTCCGCTTTCCCAGTCTAAAAGTCCATAAATTAAATTTAATAACGTAGATTTTCCACAGCCGCTTTCTCCCGCCAATGCAATGATTTTTCCTTCCTCAAGCCTGAGATTCAGGTTCTGAAAGAGCGGTTTGTCCTGGGTATGTGAGAAATATAGGTTGTTTAATTCTAAAAGCATAATACAAATGTAAGGTTTTTATGAAAAAATATTTTTTTTTATTATCTTAGCAGTTGTAATAAAAATATACCAAAAATGATAAAAAAACTGTTTTCATTAGTTATTCCTGCTTTTTTTGCCGCGGCTGTAGTGGTTTCTTGTAAAAAAGATAAACCTCTGACGAGTGAAAGCAATGAAGTATCAACAACCAAAGATGGCAGCCAGTATACATTGGATACTTTGAACAGTAGGGTGGAATGGAAAGGATATAAAGTATTCAAATCAGAAAGTACAAGTCATTTTGGAACGATCAAATTTGAAAGCGGAGATGTTACTGTGAAAGATGGAAAGCTGGAAAGCGGAAAATTTGTTGCGGATATGAATTCTTTAACTTCTGTTGACCTTAAAGATGATGCAGACCAGTTAGGAAAACTAAACGGTCATCTTAAAAGCGGTGATTTCTTTGAGGTAGAGAAATTTCCTACCGCTTCATTTGAAATTACGAAAGTTGCCCCTGCAGCAGGAGGAGATTACAATACCCTTTTAGATGGGAATTTAACCATCAAAGGCATTACAAAACCTGTTCAGTTTAAAGCCAATGTTTCTGTAAAAGATGGTGTAGTGAGTGTGGCTACTGAACCGAAAGATATTAAAAGGGAAGAGTTTGGAGTGAAATTCCAGGCTCCGGCGGAAAACGGTGTTCTTAAAGATGAGGTAACTCTTCAAATCAACGTTAAAGCTTTAGAAAAGAAATAATTTTTTTATTTAAGTGAAATAAGTGATTGAAGTCTGCCCCCGAAAAGAGGCAGATTTTTTTATGACAAATTAATTATTAAACTTAAAAACCGTATTTTTGCAAAACATTTTTGAAAGGGTAAAAATAATGATAGAAAAGATAGAAGAGCTACTGGTTGAAGTAAACGGCTTCAATGCTACATCTAAAGAGGAGATAGAGAGCTTCCGAATTAAGTACAACGGTAAAAAAGGGGTACTGAATGATTTTTACGAAACATTAAAAGACGTTCCTAATGATCAGAAAAAAGAATTCGGACAGAAGATTAATTCTTTGAAGCAGGCTGTTGCTGTAAAATTGGAAGATTTTAAAAATACTTCCGAATCTTCTCTTGTTACCGAAAAAGAAGATCTTACAAGACCTGCGTTTCCACTGGATCTGGGATCAAGACATCCGATCAATCTGGTGAAAAACAGAATTATAGAAATTTTTAAATCTATTGGATTTGCTGTAGCCGACGGACCGGAAATAGAAGACGACTGGCACAACTTTACGGCCCTTAATCTACCTGAGTACCATCCGGCAAGAGATATGCAGGATACTTTCTTTATTGAGCAAAACCCTGATATTCTTTTAAGAACGCATACTTCTTCGGTGCAGATCCGTTATATGGAAGAAAATCAGCCGCCGATACGAATTTTGTCTCCGGGAAGAGTATTCAGAAATGAAGCGGTATCTTCACGTTCACACTGTATTTTCCATCAGATTGAAGGACTGTATATTGATGAGAATGTAAGTTTCGCCGATCTGAAACAAACGATCCAGTTCTTTACTACTGAACTTTTCGGAAAATCTAAAATCAGAATGAGACCTTCTTACTTCCCGTTCACTGAGCCAAGTGCGGAGATCGATGTATATTGGGGATTAAACTCTGAAACAGATTACAGAATCACGAAAGGAACAGGCTGGCTGGAAATCATGGGTTGTGGAATGGTAGACCCTGCCGTTCTGAAAAATGTGAATATCGATGCTGAGAAATATTCAGGATATGCCTTCGGAATGGGGATTGAAAGAATTGTAATGCTTCTTTATCAAATGAGTGATATCAGAATGTTTTTTGAAAATGATATCCGAACATTAGAACAGTTTAAAACTTTATAATACAATCAAACCTCCGAAATTTCGGAGGTTTTTACTTTCAGGTACTGACCTTAGAAACAAAACGTATCTGAAAGCTGATTGTTCTTATGGTTATTCTGAGATTCTGTCATTGAATAATTTCGTTTTCGTCTGTAGGTTATCTTACTTATAAGACAGCTCGGTACTACAATCTATTACATCGTAACACAAAAAATGCCTGCAATAGGTTTGCAGACATTTCTTTATATATAAACTAACTATTTGTACTTAATTGGTAAACTTTAAAGGGTATTTTATGTTTTTAACATCATCAATACTTGCTTTTAGAGAACCCACTGCCAACTCTGCTTTCAGCAACATCGGAACATGGTTGGCATCATTGGAAACCCACATGGTTACCCCTTCTTTTTCTTTAAATACTCTTCCGCTTTTTACAGACGGTATAATTTTCAGGCAGTTGATGGTGCCGAATTTTGTTTTTAAATCTTCCGTACCGATTACTTTCAGCTGAAAAGGAAACATTTCATCATCAATCCATACATTCATATTGATTACGGTTCCTACTTTCAGTTCTGCCGCACTTTTACTTCTTAAATAATAAAAGCATGAAAGCATATCCTGAATACCCTTTACTGATTTGATGATCTTAGATCCGTTAGCCGGCGTCTTTTTATCGGTTAATATCAACGTATTATTGTCATGATTGAAAACTGTTTCAAAATGCTGATAATAACTGCCCTCGTGAACATTTCTGACATAGAAGCTCGGGAGACCGGTTTCCACATTAATAAAGCTTTCGTAGAGATCTTCCACTTTAAAGAATGCTTTTACGGCACCGGTAGTCTTTCCTGTACCTTTTACATACAAATGAGGAACTCCTTTGTAATTGGTTTTTTTGGTGGTGAGATTGGCGGTTCCGGCATTCAGTATACCGTAATGAATTCTCAAGGTAATTGATTCGCCGTCAGCGATATTATCAATCTGAGCAGAACCTAGAAAAAATAAAAATACTGCAATAAAATTTAAGACTTTTTTCATAATAAAAAGGGCTACAAAAAGACTGCCAAATTCAATATCTTCAATTATTTGGTGAGATTTGATAAATCTCAGGTTTTTATTTAGACTGAATTAAATATGCTTCGCATTAAAATTACTAAATTTGCGGCTACATGTATAATTAAATTATCTTTCTATTATGATAACTACTGATATATTAATCATAGGGGCAGGTCCTACGGGACTTTTTGCAGTTTTTGAAGCAGGTCTATTAAAAATGAAGTGTCATATTATTGATGCACTTCCTCAACCGGGAGGTCAATTGGCTGAGCTTTATCCTAAAAAACCTATTTTCGATATTCCGGGTTATCCTTCTGTAAATGCCGGAGATCTGGTAGATAATTTAATGGAGCAGATCAAACAGTTCCAGCCAGGATTTACGTTAGGAGAAACAGCTGTTTCTTACACGAAAGTTGATGATGAATGGTTTGAAGTGGTTACGAATAAAGGAACGGTTCACAGAGCGAAAGCAATAGCGATTGCAGGAGGATTGGGAACTTTCGAACCTAGAAAGCCAGCTATAGAAAATGTGGCTGATTATGAAGAAAAAGGACTGGAATATTTCATCAAAGAACCTGAACATTTCAGAAATAAAAAAGTAATCATTGCCGGAGGTGGTGATTCTGCACTGGACTGGAGTATTTTCTTATCCAATGTGGCAAGTGAAGTTACTTTGATCCACAGAAGAAATGAGTTCAGAGGAGCTTTAGATTCTGTTGAAAAAGTACAGGACCTTAAAAATCAGGGTAAAATAAAACTGATCACTCCAGCTGAAGTTACAGCGATTAAAGGTGATGGTAAAGTAGAGGCGATTACTGTGGTGAAAGACGGTGAAGAGCCTCAGGATATTGAAACGGATTACTTTATTCCACTTTTCGGACTGACTCCAAAACTAGGGGAAATTGCCAACTGGGGATTAAATATTGAGAAAAACGCTATCGTTGTCAATAACGCTTTAGACTATCAGACGAATATTGACGGGATCTATGCGATCGGAGATATCAACACCTATCCTGGAAAATTGAAACTGATCTTATGTGGGTTCCATGAAGCTACTTTAATGTGTCAGAGTGTATACAACCGATTGAATCCGGGGAAAAAATTCGTGTTAAAATATACTACAGTAAGTGGAGTAGATGGTTTCGACGGAAGCCGAAAAGAAGCAGAGAAGGCTGTTGTGAAAAAAATTGACTAATTTTGCAGGATTATGTCAGATGTTAATATTAAAATCACCGATAGAGAAGGTGTAACCCACGATGTCGTAGCTCCTACGGATATGTCCATGAACTTAATGGAAATTATCCGTTCCTATGAATTGGCAGAAGAAGGTACTATTGGTGTATGCGGAGGAATGGCGATGTGTGCTTCTTGCCAGGTATATGTAATTAATGATCCCGGTTTGGAACCGATGGGAGATGAAGAAGACGCTATGTTGGGTGAAGCTTTCCATGTGAAAGAAAACAGCAGATTAGGATGCCAGTTACATATTGCCGATGCCATGGAAGGGCTCGAAGTGGCAATTGCTCCTTATCCTTAGAAAATATTTTTTAATCTTAATAAGAAACCCGTCCGAATTTTTTCGGACGGGTTTTTTCTTTATACTTCATCTTTGCTGATCACTTTCCATACTGTAGGAGCCTGATAGTTTCTCATCTTTTCCAACAGTTCATCAGTGGAGTCGCTGATGAGTACCATATCCATATTGACCTGCTTTAAAAACCCTTTATCCACCATGGTTTGAATCAGTTTGATAAGATCATTATAAAATCCGTCAATATTCAGAATTCCGATCGGTTTTTTATGAAGTCCGAGCTGTGCCCAGGTGATCATCTCGAAGAATTCTTCTAATGTACCATAGCCGCCGGGAAGAACGATAACTCCGTCGCAGAGTTCATTCATTTTGGTTTTTCTTTCATGCATGGTTTCCACGATGATAAGTTCGGTCAGATTTTTATGGGCTATTTCTTTGGTTTGTAGAAATTGGGGCAGCACTCCGATTACCTTGCCATTTTCACTTAAAGCACCATTGGCTACTGTTCCCATTAATCCGGTTTCTGAACCGCCATAAACAAGCTGTATATCTTGTCTGGCTAAGGTCTTGCCAAGTAAAAATGTCTGTTCTTTATAAATGTCATGCGAGCCAAAACTTGAGCCGCAGAATACAGTGATACTTTTCATAAGAATTTACCAGTCTATTGGGTGATTTTTTTAAAAAGACTCGGATAATTTTCAACTAAACCTGAATCATCAATTGAAATTTTTGCTTCAAAATTTTTAGGAATATTTTCATATAAGTATTCGAATTTCTCTATTTTAGAATACTTCTGCTTTACAGGCTTAATTTCATTTTCTAAAACATCGATATACATAACATTAATTTCCCTGGATTGCATTTCAGATAGTTTCAAATTATTTATAGGCAATGTATTGGTGAAGGGGGTTAACGAAATGTCAATATATTTGAAATTTGTAAAATCAGGATGGTTTGATCCATTAATTTCCCATTCATTTCCATTTCTTATACCTTTAATTTCTGATTTTTTCCCATTTACTTCTGACTCAATTGTGAAATTTTGAACACACCATTCCTCATCGATTGTTATGTGGTAACTCACAAAATATAGTTTACCATCAAAAGAACCAATAATTTTTGAAACAGCAGTACGAATTCCGTTATTATTAGTCAGGTGGAAATATTCGAGAGAATTATATGCTATTCCTTTCCAAATTATCGGGTCCATCTCATATATTTATTTCTTCGGAATATTCGCTAAAATATCTTTCAGGAAGCTCCAGAATTTTTGTGCAGATGGAATATTTGCTTTTTCTTCTGGAGAGTGAGCTCCGCGAATAGTAGGACCAAAGCTTACCATTTCCATTTCCGGATAATTGGCACCGATGATTCCGCATTCCAGCCCTGCATGACAGGCTACTACCTGAGGTTTTTCTTTGAATTTATCAATATAGATCTTCTCCATCAGCTGAACAATTTCAGAACCTGGTTTTGGTTTCCATCCTGGATAAGAACCGCTGAATTCTACATTCATTCCTGCCAGTTCAGCAACAGATTTTAACTGCTCTGATACTGAATCTTTTGAAGAGTCTACAGATGATCTTGAAAGGTTAAGGATTTTTAAACTTCCTCCTTTCAATTCCACTCTTGCTACATTGTTTGAAGATTCTACCAGGTCTTTTACGTCCGGACTCATTCTGTAAACGCCGTTGTGTAGAGATTTTAAAACCAGAATGATTTTTCTGGAATCTGCTTCGGAAACTGCTTTTTCAGAGGTTGTAGAGTGTTCAATATTGATTTGGAGATGAGGTTCTACCGTGGCAAACTCTTCTAAAATTTCTTTTTTCAGTCCTGTCGTTACTTCGTCAATGAATTCCTGTGCATTCCTTACCGAAATAAGGGCAACTCCTTCTCTTGGGATGGCATTTCTCAAACCGCCGCCGTCGATAGAAATCAATTGGATGTTTTCTTTTGCCAATCCTTTGTATAAAAGTCTTCCCAGAATAATGTTGGCATTTCCAAACCCTTTATGGATATCCATTCCGGAGTGACCGCCCTGAAGGCCTTTTACTTCAATTCTTACAATCTGTCCTCTTGAAGCTTCTGTTTGATAGTCTTGTGTAACGGTTACATCAATTCCTCCTGCGCAACCGATGTCGATTTCATCGTCTTCTTCTGTATCAAGATTTAATAAAATCTCTCCGGTTAACTGTCCTGGCTGCAATCCGATGGCTCCGGTCATCCCCGTTTCTTCATCAATGGTAAATAATGCTTCCAAATCGGGATGCGGAATGTCTGAGCTTTCAAGAATAGACATGATGGTAGCAACACCCAAACCATTGTCGGCTCCCAGTGTTGTTCCTTTTGCCTTTACCCAATCGCCATCGATCTCCATTTTGATGCCTTCTGTTTCAAAATCAAAAGTAACGTCATTATTTTTCTGGCAAACCATATCCAGGTGAGACTGCAGTACGATTGATTTACGGTCTTCCATTCCTGCGGTGGCAGGTTTTTTAATGATCACATTTCCTACACCGTCTACAGTAGTTTCCAACCCTAAACTTTCACCAAATTCTTTGATGAATGCAATTACTTTTTCTTCTTTCTTTGATGGTCTTGGAACCGCATTTAATTTGGAGAAATTTTTCCAGATTATTTGTGGTTCTATATTAGATAATTCCATGAAATTTTATTTTTATCAAAATTACGAAATAAAAAATGCTTCTGTAAATTCAGAAGCATTCTTTTTTATAGGAAGGCTATATGCCTGGGCATAATTACAGTTATTATTTTACTAACATCCACATTCGCCGTAAATAGGAGTGGTTTCAATACTGCCATCAGGTTTTTCAATCGTCATGGTACCTTCAAACAATAAAGCTTCTTCCTTTTTTATCTTTTTGCCTTTCACGGAGATCTTGTAATCGCCGCTTTCTATTTCTTTACTTAGCTCTTCATCCGCTTCCATGTCGCTTGATGAAATAAGGTTCATAGCCAGTCTTTTACCATCTAGCTTCATATAAGCTGTTTTTCCTGCATCATCGGCGTAAATATATTTTTCCGCTTCAAAATCTGCTTTGTTTTTGGCGAAATAGCATGAACATTCTTTAATTTCTTTCGGGAAAGGAAATGGTTCTATTAAGATCTTTCCTACAGAAGAACTTGTTTTTGCAGAGTCGTGAACGGTGGCAATTGAATCTTTAGATACATCGCCTGAAACGGTTTTCTTGTCTTTTTTACATGCGGTCAGCAGCAATGCTGAACATAAGATAATTGCGTATTTCATTGTCTGTATTGTTTTATCCTCTGGCTCTTTCTAAAAGCACCATCATCAATAAAGAAAGTACTACTAAACTTTCGTCTTCATCTGGAATGTCAATTATTCTGTCAAGCTGGAATCTTCTTCCAAAAAATGAAGGCATTTTTTTTAATTTGAAATATTCTTTCCCGTCAGCTCCGGTTACGGTGTAAGAAGGGTTCAGGAAATATCCGGTGAACATTCCTATGATAGGAATTTCGCCAACCATCCCGTCAAAAAATCTTACCCACGCGCTGTCTTCTTTAATGGTGAATTTAGGCTGATCATTGGAGTCTAAGATATCATATGATGCTTTCCAGATAGAACGCATTCCTTTTCTGGCCAATCTTCCGTAATTTTTATTGTCGATAAGATCACTTAAAGAATAAGAAGCATTAAAATCAATCCACTGATTGGCTTTAATTCTGAAGAGCTCTTTGGATTTGGTTTCATCATTAAAAACTATGACATCTTCTTTTAGCTTGAACATTTTCTGACGGACATAGGCTACATAATTACCATTTTTATCGGTAATATTGAAGTCGCTGGCTAAAGTGGAGATTTTAAATTTAAAATCAAGTGGATAATTAAGATTTTTAAGTACCATTAGTTTATTATTTTCTCAAATTAATATATTCCAAAGATAATTTATTTATTGGAATTATATTGTTATTTAGACACCGTAAAATCACGGATAATCATCTTTTTGTCTTATTTTTGTAGTATGGATTATCCTAGTAAAGTTCTGGCAAAAGCGGTAGATGAAATTTCCGGATTACCGGGGATCGGCAGGAAAACTGCCTTGCGTTTAGCATTACATTTATTGAAACAGCCGAATTCCAGAGCGTTGAGTCTTGGAAACTCACTGATTAACCTTGTTACCGAAATTAAATACTGTAAAGAATGCCACAATTTTTCTGATTTTGAGGTCTGCGAAATCTGCAGCAATCATAAGCGGAATGACGAGCTGATCTGTATTGTAGAAGATGTGCGCGACGTAATTGCCGTTGAAAATACAGGAAAATATACAGGAAAGTATCTGATCTTAGGTGGGAAAATCTCTCCCATGGAAGGCATAGGTCCCAATCAGCTTAATATTCCAAGTATAGAAAAAAAACTGCATGAAGGAAAAGTAAAGGAATTTATTTTTGCATTGAGTGCTACGATGGAAGGGGATACAACAGCCTATTATATTTATAAGAAATTCAAAAATCTAGATGTGAGTTTTTCAAGCATTGCAAGAGGAATTTCGGTAGGGGATGAGCTTGAATACGCAGATGAAATTTCTTTAGGAAGGTCGATCATCAACAGACTTCCATATAATGAAAAGGATTAAACTGAATCAGAATAACCATGAAACTGTCCATCATTATTGTTAATTATAACGTCACCCAATTGCTTACCAATTGTCTGCTTTCTATTCAGCAATATGTAGAAGTAGACCATGAGGTCATTGTTGTTGATAATGCCTCAACAGACGATTCATGGAAGAGTCTTATCACCAAGTTCCCTGAATTTCATTTTATAGCATCTTCAGAAAACGAAGGGTTCGCAAAAGCCAATAATAAAGCCGTTAAAACAGCGAAAGGAGAGTATATTTTATTGTTAAATCCAGATACAGAGGTTGAAGGGGCTTATATGAAAGATATATTAGACTTTGCGGACGCTAATAAAGAAAATTTTGGATGTCTGGGGGTACGGATGCATGATGCAAAGGGAAATTTCCTTCCGGAAAGCAAGCGGTCGGTTCCTGATATGTTCAATTCTTTTGAAAAACTGTTTACCAACTTCAAAAAAAATAATTCAAAATCTTATTATAGAAATGATATCGGGGAATATACCACAACAGCAATTGATGTGGTTACCGGAGCATTTTTATTGATTAAAAAAGAGGTATATGAAAAAATAGGCGGTCTTGATGAAACCTACTTTATGTATGGTGAAGATATCGACCTTTGTTATACCTTGCTGAAAAAAGGATATAAGAACTTTTATTATGGGAAAGCTTCTATTCTGCATCATAAAGGCGAGAGCACGGTAAAGGATGAGGTGTATCTGGAGCGGTTCTATGGTGCGATGCAGGTTTTCATCAATAAATATTACAGGGATGCTAAACCGATGCAGTATTCGTTTTTAAAAGCCGGGCTAAGCTTAAGGCATAAAATAGAAAAAATCAAGCTAAAATAAAAAAGCAGTTCAATTTGAACTGCTTTTATTTTGTATGTAATGAGCTGTTTGCTTATTTAGCGGGTGCTGTTACTGGCGCCTGAACTGGTGCAGAAGAAGCAGGAGCAGATTGCTGTGCCGGAGCTTCTTTCTTAACCGGCTGTTTAGCAGGAGCCAACTGTGAAGGCTTTCCTGTAATAACAACGCTTAAAAGGATAAGAACAATGATCGTTCCGCCTAGAGTCCATGTTGATTTCTCCATGAAATCATTTGTTCTCTGTACTCCAAACTGTGCAGGTGAAGCACCTCCAAAAGTACTTGATAGGCCGCCTCCTTTCGGGTTTTGAGCCATAACAACAATTACTAGTAAAACGCTAGCAATCATAACAAGAACCATCAATAGTGTAAATATAGTATCCATTAATTCTGATATCTTTTTGAATGGGCAAATTTAATCTTTTTTTATCGAATGACAAAAAAAGAAGTCTGTAAATATTACTAAAAATAAAAAACGGCAGCATTTGCTACCGTTTTTCTATCTATTTAAGATCTTCTTATTTGAAATCAGAATCTTTAGCCTGGTTTAGCACATAAGATTTTACTGCAAGATTGATATCCATTCCACCCATATTCTGGATGATCGTGAATGGTAATTTCACTCCTGATACCTCTTTGTAATCAGCATAGCTTGTCGGAACTGAACCTTCTTCACTTCCTTTTACTTCACCGGTTTTTAAACCTGTTTTTACGCTGTAGTAGTACGTGTCTTTTGCTCCTTTTACCACATAAGAATCTTCATTGTTATATTTTTCGATTCCAGCTAATTTGTATTCTGCTGATTTAGCAAAAGTCAATTCCGGGAAAAGTTCAGGATCAGACATTTCAGCTTTCTGCTTGTCGTTAAGAGGAACTTTCTGTCCTTGTGCTTCTACATATCCGTTTTTACCGTCGAAGATGATTTTTTGAACGGTGTTACCCATCATTTTCATTTCCATGGCCATCTTTCCGCCTTTAGCCTGGATTAACTTCATGGTCATATCCATTCCCTGTACTTTGGTAGTGGCATCGGTAGCAATAGAAGTTACTTTCTGTACTGCAGCCAAGCCTCCGATGGCGTTGATGTATTTATCAGCAACAGATCCTAAGGTAACGCTGGCGTCTACTTTTTGGGCAGCAGCTTTAGCTACAGGATTGGCGTCTTTATCAAAATACTTTACCGGGTAGCCTAGTTTTTCCAGTCCTTCAGAAATATCAGATGCTTTACCGGAAATGAAAATTCTGCTTTGGTTAGGAAGGATCGTAGCTTTTACAGCATTAGTAATATCTGCAGCCGTTACCTTATCGATAGATTTCAGGTAATTTGTATAAAAATCTGAAGGTAAGTCTTGTACTTTTTGATTTAAAGCAAACCTTGCAATCGTTTCAGGTTTTTCTAAAGACATAATGAAAGATCCTTTCAATTTAGCTTTAGCATTTTCCAGTTCTTCAGGTTTTACGGTAGAAATGGCGTTAAGTTCATTCATGAATTCTTTAACCGCCTTGTCTGTTACTTCGTTTCTTACACTTGATTCAGCAGAGAATTCCGGAGAATACTTGCTTGCTGTCATGCTTGAGTAAGCACCGTACGTAAATCCGTTCTTTTCACGGAGATTCATGAAAAGTCTTGCTTCACCGCCACCGCCTAGGATGTAGTTGGCCATTGTTGCAGGGAAGTAATTAGGATCTTTCATTTTCAGATTGTTCAGGTTGCTTACGGAAACCACAGACTGTACAGCGGAAGGAACGTCAACAACATTGATCTCTGTTTTTGCTACGTTAGAAGCCGGTTCCAGAGGAGCGAAAGTTGTATTTGCCTTTTTCCAGCTGCTGAATGCTTTTTCAATCATAGGTTTTACCTGATCGAATTTTACATCTCCCACAATCACTAAATAAGCATTGTCCGGAGCGTAATATTTTTTGTAAACGTTTTGTACGTCTGCCAATTGAATTTTACTGATAGATTCAACGGTTTCGAATTCTCCTCTTGAAGTATTTTTTCCATACATCAAAGCATTGGAAACTCTTGCTGCAATAGATGAAGCATTTTTCTCATCAGATTTTAAGCCTTCAATTGTTCTTTCTTTAGAATTCTGAATTTCTTCAGCAGAGAATTTTGGGTTCACGATAGCATCAGCCATCAGGCTTAATACTTCAGGGAAATATTTTGAAAGAGAACTTGCTGAAGCACCTCCGGAAGAGAAATTTAAGTTAGCTCCTAAGAAGTCTACCTTTTTATTAAACTCATCCTTGCTCATGTTGGTGGTTCCGTTTTCAAGCTGTTCTGCCATGATTTCGCTTACCCCTGTGATGTTTCCCTCATAGTAAGGAGGTCTGTCCATAGAAAGGCTGGCGCTTACTCTTGGAAGTTTGTTGTTTTCAACAACCATTACTGTAAGACCGTTGCTCAGTTGGAAAGTCTTTGGTTTCGCAATGTTGATCGCTGGAGTAGGTCCCGGCTTCGGCATTGCATTAAGGTCTATTTTTTGTGCTGAAAGCATTCCTGCGAATAAAAATGCTACCGCTATATATGTTAATTGCTTTTTCATTTGTAAAAAATTGTTTTTTAATCCTGTTTTAAATCATTGATAGTATTCTAAAAGTACCGGACTGTATGTCTTATCTCTTGAATTTTATATCTGTATCTATTTGAGGATTATTTCTTTTCAGGAACGTAATTAATGATTATTCTTTGGTTAGAATTCAAATACTTCTTAGCCGCATTCTGCAGATCTTGTCTGGTGATAGATCTGTAAATGTCAATTTCTTTATTGATAAGATTGGTATTTCCCATCAATACGTGGTTGGTTGCCAATGAAGCGGCAATTCCCTGAATGCTTGAATTTTGATTTACAAACTGGTTTTCAAACTGGTTCTGAAGTTTCTGGTAATCTTGCTCAGAAATTAAAGTCGTCTGAAGTTTTTTGATTTCAGCATCGATGTCAGCCTGCAGCGTCTGCTTCGTAGTCTGTCCCATTGGGATGGCGAAGAATGCGAAAATACTGTAATCTTCAAGACCCTGGTTGAAAGCAGCTACCTGAAGTGCTTTTTTCTCCTGATCTACTAGTTTTTTGTATAAAACTGAAGATTTACCACTGCTTAAATAAGAAGAAAGCATATCAAGAATGTACGCATCTTTCTCTTTGTTTCCTGGTGTTCTGTAAGCAAAAACATAAGCCGGAAGCTGAATGTTCGGGTCAGTTGCTGTTACTTCTTTTTCCTGGGTGATAGGTGCATCTTTCGGGAAATCTTTCGGGTATAAAGTTCCTTTTGGAATCGCTCCGTAATATTCCTCGATCCATTTTTTGGTTTGATCCGTTTTGATATCTCCTGCAACGACTAAAGTAGCGTTGTTGGGAACATAGTATTTTTTATAGAAAGCCTGGAATTCTTCTAATTTAGCAGAATTTAAATCATCCATAGAACCAATTGTCGGCCAGTTGTACGGGTGGTTGGTAAACAGGTTTTTCTGAATGGTTGGGAAAAGATTTCCGTAAGGCTGGTTGTCCATTCTTAATCTTTTCTCTTCTTTCACTACCTCTCTCTGAGTATCTACTCCAATCTGGTTAATCACTGCATGACGCATTCTTTCAGATTCCATCCAAAGACCTAACTGTTCGTTGTTAGACGGGAAAGTTTCATAGTAATACGTTCTGTCATTCGTTGTATTGGCATTATTCTGTCCTCCGTTTGAAGAAACAATTTTAAACCAGTCGCCTCTTTTGATATTAGGGGTACCCTCGAATAACAGGTGTTCGAAAAAGTGTGCAAAACCTGTTCTCCCTTTTACTTCATCTTTCGCACCTACGTGGTACATAACACCCGTTGTAACTACCGGTGCAGAATTGTCCTGATGAAGAATTACGTGAAGACCGTTTGGAAGGTCGTACTCTTCGAATTTAATTTGTTGCGCGTTCAGCATCATTCCGAAGAAAGCCACAGCAGCAACAGAAAGAAGTCGTTTTTTCATAAAAGTAGAAATTGTTTTAACAATAAGTCCACAAAATATTCTAATTGTTACAATTATGTGAATATTTTTTTAATGATCTCTGTCTGTAGAAAATAATTCTTAAAACTCAATGATAAACGTGTGTCTGTCTTCTTTTTGTTCTTGCTATTTATTAGAATAATCATATATGAAATTAAATTGAAAAGCATTGATAAATAGCTGCCCGTGAAGAAAGATTATAGGTAATAATCTGGTGATGAAAAATTAAAAATAGGGGGCATTTAATGATTATCAATACAAAAATGGTCAGTAACAGATGCATTAGTTTTTATAAATGAATCTCATAATTTGAATTCTCCTTTTAATACATTAATTTTGTATTCCCAAATTTTTTTTGCCGTATGGATTATCTGAAAGGACTCAATGAACCACAACATGAAGCTGTTACTACGATACAAGGACCTTTGATGGTACTTGCCGGTGCCGGTTCCGGAAAAACGCGTGTGCTTACCATGCGTATCGCCCATCTGATCCATAATGGAATTGACCCTTTCAACATTCTGGCGCTTACCTTTACCAATAAGGCGGCCCGTGAAATGAAAGACCGTATCGCAAAAGTGGTAGGAATGAGCAATGCAAGAAGCCTGTGGATGGGAACCTTTCACTCTGTTTTTGCAAGAATTCTGAGAAGTGAAGCCCACCTTCTGGGATATCCGTCCAATTTTACGATCTATGACCAGCAGGATGCCCTGAATGTCATCAGAAAAGTATTGAAAGATATGAATATCGATGCTGATCTTTATAAACCTAAAAAAGTTCAGTCGAGAATTTCTACCTATAAAAACAACCTGATTACGGTAAAAGCGTATTTCAACAACCCGGAATTGATTGAAGCAGATGAAAAAGCCAACATGAAATTCATCGGGCAGATTTATCAGAAATATGTGGATGCCTGCTACAGAAACGGAGCCATGGATTTTGATGACCTGTTGTTAAAAACCAATGAATTACTGACCCGCTTTCCTGAGGTGTTAGCAAAATATCAGGACCGTTTCAGATATATCATGGTGGATGAGTACCAGGATACCAACCATTCTCAGTATCTTATTGTAAAAGCGCTGTCTTCAAAATTTGAAAATATCTGCGTGGTGGGAGACGACGCACAGTCGATTTATTCTTTCCGTGGAGCGAATATTTACAATATCCTGAACTTCAAAAAAGATTATCCTGATGCCATTACGGTTTCTCTGGAGCAGAATTACCGTTCTACACAGAATATCGTGAATGCCGCGAATGTGGTGATCGCTAAAAACTTACAGCAGTTCAAGAAAAATGTATTCAGTGATAATGAAGAAGGAGATAAAATTAAAGTATACCGCTCACTTTCCGATGCTGATGAAGCCAACTTCGTTGCCGGAAACATCTGGGAGCTTAGAAACCGTGACCAGAGAAAATACAGCGATTTTGCTATTTTATACAGAACCAACTCTCAAACGCGTGCCTTTGAAGAGGCTTTAAGACGTAAAAATATTCCTTATAAAGTATACGGCGGACTTTCTTTCTACCAAAGAAAAGAAGTAAAAGATCTTGTCGGGTATCTTCGTCTTCTGATCAATGAAAATGACTCGGAAGCCCTGATGAGAATCATCAATTATCCTACCAGAGGAATTGGGGAAACTACCCAGAATAAACTGATTGTTTTTGCTGATGCACAAAACGTTTCTGTTTCCAAAGTGTTGGATAATCTTCCGATGTATGCTCCTCAGTTAGGGTTCAATAATGGAGTTCTTAATAAGCTGAATGATTTCTGGTCTATGATCAAAGCATTTCAGGTCTTATTAAAAACCGAAACCGCTTATGATGTTGCTATGGAAGTGGCTAAAAGAAGCGGTTTGATTAAATTCCTGAAAGATGATCAGACTCCAGAAGGGATTTCCCGTGTGGAAAACATTCAGGAATTAATGAACTCAATGCAGGGATTCATTGAAGAACAGATTCAACAGGAAGACGGAGATCCGAGTTTATCCAATTTCCTTGAAAATATTGCCCTTTCTGCAGATACCCAGAATAAAGGGGATGAAGAAGATATGGTTTCGCTGATGACCATTCACCTTTCCAAAGGATTGGAGTTCCCGGTGGTTCACCTGGTAGGTCTTGAGGAAAATCTGTTCCCGAGTTTTATGAGCTCTGCCACCAGAGAAGATCTGGAAGAAGAAAGACGTCTGTTTTATGTTGCTTTAACACGTGCTGAAAAACAAGCATTCTTTTCCTATGCCGTTTCCCGTTTTCAATGGGGTAAAATTACTGATGCTGAACCATCAAGATTCCTTAGTGAGGTTGATGAGCAATATATAGAATTTGTGAATCCGGTAATGGAAAAAAGATTTATCAATAATTCCGGGGTTAAATCCAATATTTTTGATGAATATCCTACCGAGGCCAGAAGTTTCAGAAAAGTAGAAAAGAAAACCATTGAAAAGACCGAAAGCTCAAAACCTATTGCCGAGCCAAGAAAACTGAAACCGGTAAGCACTGCTAAAATTATCAATCCAAGCGGATCTTCTTCTCAGGATATTGAAGTGGGGGATAAAGTAAGACATGACCGTTTCGGGGTTGGGCAGGTTACATTCCTTGACGGTACAGACCCGCAGAATATAAAAGCAAAAGTGGTGTTTATGCATGAAGGCGAAAAGAACCTTATCCTGAAATATGCTAAACTGACAAAAATTTAATTAAAGTGAAATTTTACCTTTAATACAGAAATAATTAAGAAACGGATTCACATGAATCCGTTTTTTTTGTGATGTATATTCACCGATCAAGGCTTGTTTTCAAATTTTTTATAAAAGAGATGAAATATATGATAGGGATTTTCTATCATATATTAGTCTATCTATTTTGTGGACTTATAAATATGTTTTACATTTGCTCCTTCAAAAAAACATAAATTATAATAAATTATTAGAAAGCTATGATAAATAGAAAGACTTTTTTTTCCGCATCTGTTTTATTTTTCCTGGGATCTTATGCCTACGGACAAGAGAAAAAGGATACGGTGAAATCTACTAATGTGGAGGAAGTGGTTATCTTAGGATCAAGAAGTGGCGCAAGATCAAAAGTAGACAGTCCGGTTCCTGTAGACGTATTCAATATAAAAGAATCTTCAGTTGTGCTGCCACAATCTACCATCGGCCAGATTTTAAATGCCATTGCACCTTCATTTACTTCTACTATCCAGACGAATTCAGATGGAACAGACCACCTGGATCCTGCTCAGTTAAGAGGACTTGGACCTGATCAGGTATTGGTGTTGGTGAATGGGAAAAGAAGACATACCTCAGCATTAGTAAACGTGAACGGAACACCGGGAAGAGGAACGGTAGGAACAGACCTTAACTCTATTCCTTCTTTTGCTTTAAACCGAATTGAGGTGCTTCGTGATGGTGCTTCAGCCCAGTACGGTTCAGATGCGATTGCAGGAGTAATCAACCTTGAATTGAAAAGAGATACCGGAAAATTAACCGGACAGTTGAGCTATGGCGGAAATTTAACCCCAACAGCCAACGATCATACGGGAGATTTTGACGGACAAAATATTCAGGTTGACCTTAATTACGGAAATAAAATAGGAAAGAGAGGTGGTTTTTATAATATTACCTGGTCTTCACAATTCAGAAATCCTACTTACAGAGCCGGAACAGAAAGTGGGGCTATTTACAATGCTTACAACGCAATTGAAAAGAGAGCGTTGAATGATGGAGTAAATCTTTCGTCGTTGTTTAATAATATCGGAAGTACACCCAACTCTCAGCAGATTGTAAACTATATCCATCAATATGCGCAAAATGTAAACTATTTTTCCCCTACCTTACAAGGACAGATTCAGGGAGCAAACACCATTAGTGCGCTTCAGGGTATTTTAGGTGCCAATGTAACGGATCAGGAACTGGCATACAGAGGCTTAACCAGAAAAGATTTTAACATGCAGGTGGGACAGTCTAAACTGAATAACCACCAGCTTTTTGCCAATATTGAAGTTCCTCTGAATGACGACTGGAAGGTCTATACTTTCGGAGGATACAGCTTCAGACACGGTACTTCGGGAGGTTTTTACAGAAGACCCAACCAAAGCCGAACATTTACAGGATTGTATGCGGATGGTTATCTGCCACAGATCGGAACGGATATCCAGGATCTTTCTCTTTCAGCAGGAATTAAAGGACATTGGAATGGCTGGAATGTGGACCTAAGTAATACTTTCGGACAGAATTCTTTCACTTATAATATCCAGAATACCGGAAATACTTCTTTAAGATTTGCTTCACCGAATGAATTTAATGCCGGAGGATTAAGATTTTCCCAAAATACGATCAATTTAGATCTTGCTAAAAAATATGATGTATGGAGCGGAATTAATATTGCTTTCGGAGCGGAACACCGGTATGAAAACTTTAAAATAACAGCAGGGGATGAAGCTTCATATGCAACATATGATGTTTCAGGGAATGTATGGACCGGAAATTCCCAGCGGCCAACAGATTTCTTTGGAAATACACTTCCGGGAGGTTCACAGGTATTCAGTGGATTTAAACCAGGGAATGCGGTGGATAAAAACAGACAGTCAGTTGCAGGATATGCAGATTTTGAATTTAATTTCACCGATTGGTTGTTAGTGGATGCAGCGGCGAGATATGAGAACTATTCAGATTTTGGGTCTACATTTAACTACAAGCTGGCTTCAAGAATTAAAGTCGATAAGAATCTGAATTTCAGACTGGCTGGTTCTACAGGATTCAGAGCGCCTTCCATCCATCAGATCTACTATAATGTGACATCTACTTTATTTACTAATAGCCAGCTGTTGGAAGTGGGAACTTTCAGCAATGATTCACCGGTTGCGGGCATGTTGCAAATGCCTAAACTGAAACAGGAAACTTCGCAATCTGCAAGTGTAGGATTTACTTATAAAGTTCCGTCTGTGAATTTGACCTTTACGGCGGATGGATATTTCACAAAAATTAAAAACAGAATCATCCTTACGGACCAGTTTTTGAGAGCTGATGTCCCTGCTGAGGCGCAAGCTGCTTTTGATGCAGCAGGAGTGAATGCAGCTCAGTTCTTCACCAATGCTATTGATACGGAAACCAAAGGATTAGATATTGTGATCTCACACAATACAAGATTCTCTGGATTTAAATTAGATAATAATTTTGCAGTTAACCTTAACGAAACCAGAAAAGTAGGAAATATCCATTCTTCAGGCTTGCTGCAGTCTCCAAATCTGGAGAAAATTTATTTCTCAGAGAAATCAAGAGTATATCTGGAAGAAGCGGTACCAAAGGTAAAAGCAAGTTTATCCCATACACTTTCCTGGAAAAGTGCAAGCTTTTATCTTAGAAATACCTACTTCGGAAAAGTAACCGGAGCAGATATTATTGATGTGAATGGAGACGGTATTATAGGCTTTAATGAGCATCAGCAAATTACAGATAAGATCATTACAGATGTATCTTTTGCGTATCAGTTTACCAAAAATGTAGGCCTGACAGTAGGTGTGAATAACCTTTTTGATATTTACCCTACCAAAAACCTTACGGCATCTACGAATAATGATCAATTCATCTATTCCCGTTCAACGTCTCAGTTTGGGCAGAACGGAAGATATGTGTTTTCAAGACTTAATTTTAATTTTTAATGGTTACATAAAGTTAGAGGTCTAATTGTAGTTAACTTTTATACTTTCTAGGTACAGTCTTCTGTCTGTATCGATTCAATAACCCTTGAGATAACCTGCTGTTTTATAACACAGTGTTTTCTCAAGGGTATTTTTATGCCAGAATAAGGTTACTTCAGACTACTCATTTATATAATAATCTGAATACCTGTTTTATAACTGTTTTATAATTTTTCTCTGTCAATAAGAATTCCAATTTTATCAAAAATGATGTTTTTTTTGGTCTAAAAGCTATTTCCAGGTTTTCAATTCATAGGCTGCTTCCCAGAAATCATATTCCATCCGTGAAGCCATAACAAATGCTTCCGTCATTCTTTTTTGTATTTCCTGAGTACTGTTTTCAGCGAGAGTATCACAGATTGTGATGGCCTGTTCAACAGCAACAGCAAATTCATCACCGCCATACGTGTCAATCCATTTTTGATAAGGATTATTGACCGTATTTTGATGGCTGTAAATATAATCACCGACCTTTTTATAGATCCAAAAGCATGGTAGGACTGCAGCTGCTGCAATTTCAACAGACTCCAGGGCTGCTGTGCTTCTTAAGAAATGAATATAATGATGACATGCCGGTTCTAATACTCCTTTATCCGTAACCCCAAAATCCTGAAAATAAAATTCATGCAGAGCGTTTTCTACTACAATAGCATTCTCAGCAAACCTCATAAAAGCAAGGACATCTTTGATATCATGAATTTTTGCAGCAATCACGGAAAGCGTTCTCCCAAAATGTTCCAGATATAAGGAATCCTGCATCATGTAAAAACGGAATTTTTCCTGAGGAAGAGTTCCCTCCGATAATTCTTTGATAAACGGCATTTCCAGTATTGACTGATACCGTTCTTCTATAGCTTGCCACGTGTGTTCAGACCATTTCATTTTTAATAAGTTTTTGAGGATTAAAAAAGTGATTCAACGGACCGTTTCCAAGTCCTGTTTGTACATCTTTTCCGCTTTCTATTGCTTGAAAAACATACTGCTGTCCAAGGGATACGGATTCATATAACGTTTCTCCCTGAGCGAGATAGGAGGCGATTGCTGAGGATAAAGTACATCCTGAACCATGGGTATTGTTGGTGCTGAATTTCACCGTTTCAAAAGAATGGTAATTGTCTTTTTCATCATAAAATAATGAAGTGATTGTTGAGGTTTCCTGATGTCCGCCTTTAAGAAGAATACTTCTGCAGCCCAGTTTTTTAATATGCTTTCCGGCCGTGTACATATCTTCCAGGGTTTGTACGGGCATATTGGCCAAAATAGCCGCTTCATCCATATTGGGAGTGATAATATCTGCAATGGGAAAAAGCTTTTCTGTAATAGCGGCAATGGTTTCTTCCTCGATTAGGCGGTGTCCACTGGTGGCTACCATTACGGGATCAAATACGATAGGGATCTTTTTATACTTACCTAACGTCTGAACAATTGTTTCAACAAGTTGCGGGGTATGAACCATGCCAATTTTGATGGCATCAGGAATAATATCATCCAGAATCGCTTCAATCTGATCAGCGACTGCTTCTACCGGGATAGGATATATTTTCCGTACACCCTGCGTATTTTGCACCGGCAAAGCGGTCAATACCGATGTAGAAAAGCATCCTAAGGCAGAAGCTGTTTTAATATCTGCCTGAATCCCCGCTCCGCCGCTTCCGTCGAATCCTGCAATAGTTAATACCGATGGATATTTGTATTTTTTCATTGTACTATTTCATTTTTTAGTTCGTAGGCTGCTTTTTGAGGATCTTTAGCACCGCAAATTGCAGATACAACTGCGATACAGTCGGCTCCGGCTCTGATGATATCCCGGGCATTTTTCAAATGAATATTACCGATGGCCACCAATGGTTTATCTGTAAGTTTTCTGATAGTCCTTATGCCTTCAAGACCCCATTCTGTTACCGTATCTTTCTTGGTATCGGTTTTAAAAACGGGACTTATTCCCAGATAGTCTGCTGCTGCGGTTTGTTCATTGTCAAGCTGAGAAAGATATTCAATAGAATACCCAATAAGCTTGTCATGAATGAAGGATAATTTTCTCAGATCAACAGGTTTGGCATCCTTATTTCCAACGTGGATCCCTGCTGCTTGTATGTGTTGTGCCACCTCAAGATTATCGTTAATAATCAGTGGAATGTTATATTGATCTGTTATATCTTTCAGCTGTTTTGCTTTCTGAATAAATTCTGCTGTAGCATCATTTTTTTCTCTCAGTTGAATACAGTCGACCCCTCCGAGAATGGCAAGCTTTGCAACTTCCAGAAAGTTTCGTCCTTTGCAGTCTGCTTCAGAAATTACAAGGTAGAGCTGGTAAGGGAAAGGGTTCAGACTCATTGTATTTCGATTTTTAAATGGCTCATAAACTCTTCTTCAGAAATCGTATACAGTTTATCAATAAGATTAACCTGCAGGCTGCCTGGGCCATTGCTATCCTGAACAGCCATTTCGCCTGCTATACCTATTAATGCCATAGCAGCTGCCACCGCTTCAATCGTGTTGTCTGTATTTCCTATGAAGGCACCTACTAATGCTGATGCAGAACATCCAAGACCTGTTACTTTGGTCATTAAAGGATGTCCGTTCTTAAGGAAAATAGTCTGGGTGCCATCCATGATGATATCTGTTTCACCTGAGATACAAACAATAGTATTATATTGGTCGATAAGGGTTTTTGCCGCCTCTATAGCTTCGTTACTTTGTGCAGTACTGTCGACTCCTTTTGTCGCAGTTGTATTAGCCTTGGTCAACGCAATGATTTCAGAGGCATTCCCTCTGATAACGGTAGGTTGATAGTCTAAAAGCTGGCTTGCCACACGATCGCGGAACGAAGTTGCGCCGGCACCTACAGGATCCAGAACCCATGGTTTTTTTGTTGAATGAGCTGTTTCGGCTGCCATCAACATTGATTCTACCCAGTATTCATCCAGGGTTCCTATATTAATAACAAGTGAATGGGCAATATTGACCATCTCCTGAATTTCGGATTTTGCGTGTGCCATGATAGGCGAAGCTCCTGCAGCTAACAGTGCGTTGGCTGTAGTATTCATAACTACATAATTCGTGATGTTGTGTACGAGAGGAGCATTTTGTTTTACAAGCTGTACTTGCTTCCAGAGGTTTTTTTCCATTATTATTGATTAAAATAAAAATAGCTTTAGGAAAAAATCCGAAACAAAAGTCCATTGCAAAAGAATGTCTTTTTGCTTTTCCCTACGTCGGTGTAAGCCGTATCAGGTTCAAAGGGACTCTCTCAATTCTTTTTCAGAATACCCCTAAAGCAAAACAAATGTATAAAAATTATCCTCGTAAAACAAAAATGGCAGTACTGGTATACTGCCATCTTAAGAGGTTTGATCGTTTATTTTCGCTGTGAAACAATAAAATCCACCATCTTATCGGTAAGTTCGTTCAAATAGGCTTTATCAGTCGTTCCAAAGCCGTGAATTCCATCTTTCACAATGATCAGCGAATTCTGTACGTTAGCTTTTTTTAATTTTTTGCTGAGCTTTTTAGACTGCTGTAAAGGAACAATTCTATCCTTGTCTCCCTGTACAATCAAAGTAGGAACACCAGTTTCAGCATAAGTTACAGGCGATACGGTGTTAAAATACTGAACCACCTTTCTTTTGTCTTTCTTAATATCATACCCTGAAATTCCATCGATGAGGTTTTCCCTTAATGTTATTATTTTCTTTGTAAAAATCAACCCAATGAAGAAAACCGGTATTTTGCCGGTGCGTGTATGAAGAAGGGTATTAAGATCTGCCGGTCCGAAATTATCTACGACATAATTTACTTTTGAAGAATAGGACGAAAGTTCGGGGCTTCCGAGGAATTCATTATCCGGGGTATATGCTGCCATCATAGAAAGATGCGCACCGGATGAAGCTCCGAAGAATCCGATATTATTGGTGTCAAAATTATATTTTTCTGCATTTTTTCTTACCCATCGTACTGCATCTTTGGTATCCTGCAAAGGAAGCGGAAAGTGAGTGTCTTTATTCAGTAAAGTATAATTAATAGCGACTACGGCATATTTTTTTTCTATCAGTTTTAGAATCATCTCTTCAATATACGTTTCAGAGCGGATCATTTTGTCTCCCTTTACCCATCCGCCGCCATATACATAGATGAGAACCGGAAGTTTTTCAGAGGAAGTATCTTTTGGGCGATAAATATCCAGTGCTAACGAACTCCCGTGTTCACCCGTCTTGTATATGATGTTTTCAGATACCATTGCTTTTTCAGGCAGCAATATGCTTTTTGGGGTTTTAGGCTCAATGATATTCTGAGAAAAACTTAAATTGAATATGCTTAGAAATAAAACAAAAAACAGGTTTATGGAAAACCTGTAGATTGATATGCTGTTTGATGATGATTTCATATGATATTTTTTTAAAGAATAGCTATTTTACTAACTCCTCAAAAAGTTTACCAAATGTTTTTTCAAGATCTTTAGATTTTCCCGGATGAGGTCTTGAAGTTTGTACTACAGAACTTCTCACAGCCGTCAGCCAGCGGAAACGTTCCGGGATTTCCAGTTGGGCAATCGGGCCGCCGTCTTTAGCTCCATGGGCAACTTTTTGAAAGCTTTCCAGGTTTTGAATGATATCTTCATAATCCAGTTTACTGTGCATCAGCCTGAATTTATCCGGACATAAATAATAATCTACCCGGATGAACTTTTCCTTTTTGGAAAACATCACCAATCCGATATTGAAAAATTCTTCTCTCTCAACCTTTGGTACCAGCCGTATTACGGCGTATTCGTATATTTTATCCTCTTGCATTTTTGGCTTCGTTTACAAAGATTTGAGAATTTTCTAATCGGGTTTTCAAAAACTGGAAGTAGATTTCGCGGATCTCCTCAGGGGTTTCATCAGCATCATTCCAGTATAACCAGTCTTCAGGAATCAAATTAACGATTTCCCTGAAAACAGTATCATTCAATACTTTTTTCGCGAACTGATCTGCTTCATCAAGCATCTTAGCCTGCGGAAGGAGAACGTGGTCTTTTACGTATTTAAAAGGCGTTTTAGCCGCCGTATCAAAGTTCTGCCAGGAGTGATGGAAATAAAAGGAAGCTCCGTTATCAATTACCCACAATTCTTTATGCCACATCAGAAGATTCGTATTTTTAAAAGTACGGTCGATATTGGTGATAAAGGCATCCAGCCAAACGATTTTTGAAGCTAAAAGCGGATCTATTTTCACGCTCGGGTCATAAGCAATAGAACCAGAAAGATAATGCAGTCCTAAATTCAGTCCTTCTGAAAATTTCAGTAAATCCTGAATTTCCTCATCAGCTTCTGTTCTTCCGAAATCAACATCAAGATTTACGAAAACCAGCTCGGGAATCTGCAGTCCTAAAACCTCTGTGATCTTTCCCCCGAGAAGTTCTGAAATCAGCATTTTTACGCCATGACCCGCACCGCGGAATTTCAGGACATATTTAAAATCGTCATCAGCTTCTGCCAACGCAGGAAGTGAGCCTCCCTCTCGAAGTGGCAGAATATAACGCATTACGGTTACCGTTCTTAAATCCAACATACTGCAAAATTAAGATTTTACTTTGTGTTTAGTTCAACTTTTAATATTTTTAAAAGAAATTATAGTTGTTGGTTAATCGCAGAGGCGTAAATAAATTTTCAGACGCAAGGATTTTATCTTCAATACAATTATTTGAATTTGTATATAAAGAGTTAAATAAAATAGCTAACATGAAAATCTCTGATTTTCTTGCTCCTTAATAACATAATTTAAAATAGAAAAATTGCGTCTGGCGAGCCAATATTAAAATAGTAGAAAAATAAAAATATGAATATCATCAAAAAACAAAATATTATCATCTCCAATCCTGAAACCAAAGATTTTCTTGCCGATGCCTATTATCCGGAAACAGGCGAAAAATTACCTCTGGTCATATTTGTTCACGGATATAAAGGATATAAAGACTGGGGTGCCTGGGATCTCATGGCAGAAAAGTTTGCCCGGGCAGGGTTTTTCTTTGTGAAATTTAATTTCTCCCATAACGGAACCACCGTTGAAAACCCTCATGATTTTGCAGATCTGGAAGCGTTTGGAAACAATAATTATTCTAAAGAAATGTCTGACCTTAAGGCAGTCATTGATTATTTTTATAAAGATCCTAGAGTGGACAACCAGAAAATAGTTCTGATCGGTCACAGCAGGGGAGGAGGGATTTCTATTATTGCGACTGCCGAAGATGAAAGGATTAATGGCTTAATTACATTGGCAAGCGTTGATACGTTAGAACGTTTTCCAAAGGATGAAGCACTGGAAAACTGGAAACAAAAAGGGGTGTATTATGTAGTAAATGGAAGGACCAAACAGGAAATGCCGCATTATTATCAGTTTTATCAGGATTTTGAAAGAGATATCCATCGGTTTGATGTGGAAAGAGCTACTGAAATGGCAAAAGCCCATGTTTTGATTGTTCATGGAACCAATGATGAAAGTGTGAATGTTAAAAGTGCAGAACATCTTCATTTGCTGCATCCCAATTCAGAATTGTTTTTAGTGGAAAATGCCAATCATACTTTTGGATCAAAAGAACCCTGGAAAGGCCACGAATTACCAAAAGATCTGGATGGAGTTACAGAAAAGTGCATTGAATTTATCAAAGCAAAAATGTAATTATTTTCTTTTAATGTATTGAATGTAAGCTTTTTGTTTTTATTTTACTTATTTTTCCTATATTAGTGAAAACTAATAAAAAACCAAAAAATCAAATTATTATGAAAAATTCAAACGTAAAAAATGGACAGAAATTAAGCAGAGAAGAGCAAAAGCAAATTGCAGGAGGAGATAAGGTTTTGATATGTGCAAGCGGCTGTTACAGTCATTATTTGAGCGATGGATCAGGAAGATGTATTGTACCACCATGTTCTGCACCTAATTTTGGTACAGAAAGTAAGGATGCTAATGGACGTTGGCAGTGCTGTTACTAAATGTTTTCTAATAAGAAATAAAAAGGAGTGAAAATTTTTCACTCCTTTTATGTTGACTGCAACTTGAAATTTTATTTAGTTAAGATCTTCCAGGCTTCCTCAATTTTACTTTCCAGTAACAATTTCTGAGCATTCTGATGGATATTTTCATCTTCATGACAATGTTCGGAAGGTAAGATTTCTACATTAGCAAGCATTCCAAGATCATTTCCTGTAAAGACTTTGCTGTATTTGATCGCGTCCGGGAGAAGATCAAATCCAATTCCTTTAGTTACCAATGGTTTGGGAACTTCAAAGAGATTGTTTTCATTATTTCTAGAATACCAGTTGCTTCCTAAACGGGCAACCATATCCAGTTTTTTCTGATCCAGATTTCCTGTTTCATCCAGATATTCTTCTCTGATGTGGATTTTCTGAACTTCACAAATAACTAAATTACCTGCTCCTCCCTGATCTCCCAAAGGTTTTATTTCCAATACTTTACATTCGAAGTTAACGGGGCATTCTTCTATTAATTTTGGAGTAACCAGATCTGCATCTTTCATGGTTAAACCGGATTTAATAAACTCATTTACTCCGTCTTCATATTCGGTAGAGGCCAGAGAAATCTGCTGTACGATCGGAAAATTAACGGTTCCGATAACAACTTCCTGAACTTCCTGAATATTTTCCAGCGTATGTTTTGTGGTATTATCCCGAACTCTTCTCGATGGCGAAAAGATCAAAATCGGTGGAACCGTACTGAACATATTAAAGAAACTGAACGGTGATAAATTATAATTACCGTCTTTATCTATCGTAGAAGCTAAAGCAATCGGTCGTGGTGACACGGCAGTCTGCATGATCGTTTGAAGCTGTACGGCTGATATTTCAGATGGGATTACTGTTTTCATATTTTCTTGTTAACCACAAAAGTCACTTTAGTGGTTATAATACTAAAGTGAACTTTATTTTTCATTATTATTTAACTTAATCAACTTAAGTGGTTAAAGATTATCTTGTAGGAATAATTTTACCAGAAACTTCACCGAAACCAACTCTCACACCATCTTTTTCAGCCCAGGCTTTCATCGTAACGGTATCGTTATCCTCAATGAATTTTCTTTCCTGTCCGTTGTTTAAAGATAAAGGATTTTGACCTCTCCAGGTTAATTCCAGCATAGATCCGAAAGATTTTGGATCGGTTCCGGAAATGGTACCGCTTGCATACAGGTCGCCTACTTCTACATTACAGCCGTTTACCGTGTGATGTGCCAACTGTTGAGCCATATTCCAGTACATGAATTTATAATTACTTTCAGAAATCAGATTTTCTTCACCGTTTTCAGGCTGTAAGTATACTTCTAAATTGATGTCATAATTTTTATCTCCATCAAATTTAAGATAGTCTAATACTTCAGGATCCTGTACCGGAGAAGCGGTTCTGAAAGGTTCTAATGCTTCAATAGTCACTACCCACGGTGAAATTGATGAACCGAAGTTTTTACCTAAAAATGGTCCTAGCGGAACATATTCCCAAGATTGGATATCTCTTGCAGACCAGTCGTTGAAAACCACCATTCCGAAAATAGCATCTTCAGCTTCCTGGGTAGAAATACTTTCTCCCATGTCTGTATTTTTGTTGATGATAAATGCCATTTCCAATTCAAAATCCAGTTGTTTTGAAGGACCGAAAACCGGTTTTTCAGCATCTGCAGGTTTTGTCTGGCCTTTCGGACGGTTAATGTCTGTTCCGGAAACTACGATGGAAGATGCTCTTCCGTGATATCCTACCGGTAGATGTTTCCAGTTAGGCAATAATGCGTTGGCCGGATCTCTGAACATTTTCCCAACATTCGTTGCATGTTCGATGCTGCTGTAAAAATCAGTGTAATTCGGGATGTGTACAGGCATCATCATTTTCACTTTATCCAAATCATAGAAAGCGTCTTCGATGGTTTTCTGATCTTTAGACAAGATGGAACCTTCCTGTAATAATTCCTGAATTTTAGCACGCACGGCATTGGTTACCGGTTTTCCCAGCTCAATAAATTCGTTTAAGGTATATGCTTCGAAAATATTGTCGTCTAATCCTTCAATATCTTCAAAATAACTAAGATCGTACAAGGTCGCAAGATCAATAATCTGATCGCCGATTCTTGTACAGCATCCGATATATTCTTTATTAAAAACGGCTACTCCGAAAGGAATATTATGTATAGAAAAATCTGAATTCGAGGAATACTCTACAAATGATTTCATAAGATTGTAATTTAGTTAAGATTTAAAAATATAAATCTGTTAAGTTGTACTATTCAATGCCTGAAATTTTACTTCGTCTTTCGAAACAAAGACTGAATATTTGGGGACAGCGTTCACTATACAGGAAAGGACAAACATTTTCTTAGTCTTATTTTTTAGAATTAGAATAAGATGCTTCATCAATCCATCGGTCTTTGGTATTGACATCAATGAGATACAAAATATCTTTTTGTTTGGTAAGCAGTAAAGTTTTGGTGACCGGAAGGGGAACTTTTTTATTTTCAAGCATATCAGCCCGTAAAGAAACAATATTTTTTTTTCTGATAATATCGCCTGTGAAAACATTGGAACTGCTTTCGCCGGTGGCTTTATCATCAAAAACTTCCACATAGGTGGCATTTTTTCCTTTAATAATAATAAAATCCCTTTCTGTATGGTCATCTGAATCTTTAATGAAAACAAATTTCTTGTTGTCTATATTTACATTTTCCAGATTTTGATTAATGCCTTTTCTCTCTTCCAGGATAGTGAGAATTTCATTTATTGACCCGTATTGTGCTTTTACACCCAGTGCTCCAAAAAATAAAATTCCGATAAATAATTTTTTCATATCATGTGTTTTATAAAAAAGTTTTGTCAGAATGTATTATCCTGACAAAACCCAATAGTTATATTGTAATCTAGAGATTACCTCTCTTCTCTTGCTCTCTCTCTAATGCTTCAAATAAAGCTTTAAAGTTTCCTGCCCCAAAGCTTTGTGCACCATGTCTTTCAATGATTTCAAAGAAAAGGGTAGGACGGTCTTCTACAGGCTTTGTAAAGATCTGTAAAAGGTAGCCTTCTTCATCATGATCAATTAAGATGCCAAGATCCTGTAGTTTCTTAAGGTCTTCGTCAATATGGCCAACTCTTTCCGGAACCATACTGTAATAGGCTTCAGGAGGTGCTGAAAGAAATTCTACCCCTCGTTTTTTTAATTCCGTTACGGTATGGATGATGTCTTTTGTAGCCACAGCGATGTGCTGTACGCCTTCTCCTTCATAAAAATCAAGGTATTCTTCTACCTGAGATTTCTTTTTACCTTCTGCAGGCTCATTGATAGGGAATTTTGCAAAGCCGTTTCCGTTCGACATTACTTTAGACATCAAAGCAGAATATTCTGTGTTGATCTGTTTGTCGTCAAAAGAAAGGATGTTTACAAATCCCATTACTTTTTCATACCATTCTACTGTAGGAATCATTCTGTCCCAGCCTACATTTCCCACACAGTGGTCTACGTACAATAAACCGGTTTCTTCAGGCTGGTATGTGCTTTCCGACCTCTGATACCCAGGCATAAAAGGTCCTGTGTAATTTTTTCTTTCAATAAACATATGAACGGTTTCTCCGTAGGTGTAGATTCCGGACATTTTCACTTCACCATGCTCATCGGTTAATGTTACAGGCTCCAAATAAGGTTTTCCACCTCTTTTTGTTGTTTCTTCGAAAGCCTGATAGGCATCATCTACCCAAAGTGCCAAAACTTTTACTCCATCACCGTGTTTTTTTACGTGTTCACTGATTGGGGATTCGGAAGTAAGACCAGTAGTTAAGATCAATCTTATTTTTCCTTGTTGAAGAACATAAGATGCACGGTCTCTTACTCCTGTTTCAGGACCGGCGTATGCTACAGACTGAAAACCGAAAGCGGTTTTATAAAAATGAGCAGCCTGTTTAGCATTTCCTACATAAAACTCAATGTAATCTGTACCATTAATTGGCAAAAAATTCTCTGCTTGAGCAATTTTTTCGGCAAATGTAAGTGTTGACATATTTTCTCTTTACTTTTATTTTAATGGTATGCAAATTACAAAAATCTTAGAGATGACGAAAATATTACTAGCCAATCCTTGAATTATAGTTAACATAAAATCGAGAAGAGTTCATTTAAGTGTATTTAAGTTCTTTATTTCACAAAGTGGTTATATACATTTGTATAACAAAAGACAAGTGGGGAAACATTTCGAAATTTTGAAAGCCGTAGATTTCTACGGCTTTCAATTTTTATATAGGTTAATTTTTCTTATTTAGTCTTCCTGCATCGGGGTTGTAATTATCCCAAATCTTCCATACATTATCTATTTTCCGGATAAAATAAATTTGAGTGTTCAGCTGATTAACAAAATGCTCTTCACCTGTTTCACCAACTTTAAACAGCAGATTCCAGAATTCCTGGGATTCCAATACTTTTTTATCAGGCTCATCTGTCACCAGATGAATGTCAAAAACTTCATAATTTGACCGGTTGTTTTTCGTCACCAGCTGAAAATCTCTGTCACATAATTCTTTACTGAACTGTGAGGCTCTTTCTAAAAAGGGAGAATCATTAAATACCAGTTCTTTGAAAAGGCTTGTATTATGGTTTGGAAATCCTTTATAAAAGTCAAAAACGGTGGCACAATATTTATAAACCATCTGGGTAAGAAATTCATGATCACTTTCCTGATTGTTATCCTTTCGTACTTCTTTTAAAGACTGTATATAGGAATTGAGATCTTTGTATCCTAAAAAGATACATATTTTATCCAATGTTTTTAAAAAACGTAAATCATTGTGGGTTTTATCCTGATAATCATTTTCAAAAAAACGCTGCAGAGTAACATGAGATATGGTATTGCCAATTTCAAATTTTCTCTTTCCTTTGAGTTCTTCAGACTCAGATAATTCTTCTTTGATGATTTCGGAAAGAATAATATAATGGCTTCTTTTCCATTCCTTAACATTTCCCAAAACCGAGTTTTTTACCTTTGAATGTTTTGCGACCTCTTCTCTTATCGAATTATATATCGTCTTCAATTTCCAAATTTTAGAAAGGGTTTTATCAAAAATACTGCCAAAATTTTAAGACTTTTTCATGATTCCTTTCTGGTAAGTTAAAAATACGTTTTTTTTAAGATGAAATAAAATATTTTAGTTAAAAACTTCACGACCATATACTTAATGCCCAAACCTTTCAAAAGCGGCCTTTTCCAACATTTCTCTGTCGTCCGGATGCGCTATACTGATGAGTTCCTGTGCCCGCTGGCGAAGATTTTTTCCATACAGGTAAGCAGTGCCGTATTCTGTCACCACATAATGGATATGACCTCTGGTGGTGACAACGCCCGCACCTTGTTTAAGGAAAGGGACAATCCTGGATAATCCTTTTTTAGTTCTGGAGGTAATGGCAATGATTGGTTTTCCGTCTTCACTTAAGGCAGCCCCTCTCATAAAATCCATCTGTCCTCCAATGCCGCTGTACTGTGTAGTCCCGATGGAATCTGCACAAACCTGTCCTGTGAGGTCAATTTCAATTGCAGAATTAATTGCTACCATTTTTTTATTCTTCATGATATTGATCGGGAAGTTCACATCACTTACATCTTTGAAGGCAAAAACGGTATTGTCATCCACGTAATCATAGAGTTTTTTTGTTCCAAAACAGAAGCTGGTAATGGTTTTGTTATCATTATAGCCTTTGTATTTATTGTTGATAACATCATTTTGTATCAGGTCAATCACTCCATCGCTCAGCATTTCTGTGTGGACTCCGAGGTCTTTGTGATTGGTAAGACATTTTAAAACAGCATCAGGAATCGTTCCGATTCCCATCTGTAAGGTTGATCGGTCTTCAATAAGTTCAGCAACATTTTTACCCACCAACATTTCTTCAGGGCCTACTTTGGCTCCATAATCTACGGTCTGAAGCTCTTCTTCATGCCAAACCAGTTTATGAATTTTGCTGATATGGATCATTCCGTCTCCGTGAGTTCTGGGCATTAAAGGATTCACAATCGCTACGACGATCTTTGCCGTGTCTACTGCTGCTCTGGCAACATCTACAGAAGTTCCCAGTGTACAAAAGCCATGTTTATCCGGAGGAGAAACAGTAACTAGAGCAACATCCAGCGGCAAAATATTTTTTCTGAAAAGAATAGGAATTTCACTTAAAAAAATAGGAACATAATCTCCATTTTCGGAATTCACTGCATTTCTTACCGGTGTGGAAACAAATAATGAGTTAACAAAAAAACTATCTTTATATTCTGGTTTTGCAATTTCTACTGCGCCTTGTTGTGTAATGGAAACCATTTCGACATTTTGCAGTCTGTGAGATTGTCTTGCCAATTCATCAATTAAATAATTCGGAGTACATGCGCTTCCATGAAAGAACACGCGATTTCCGCTTTTTACAGTGTATACAGCTTCTTCTGCACTTATATAATCGTACATATTGAAATTTTTTGATCGTATTTTTTATGAAATATTCTTATGGTCTGATGCTTTATCGGTTTATTCCAGCCATGAAGTTTTATAGGTAGGATCTTCCACTTTCATTGCTTCTTCTGTAATTTTCAGAGGACGGAAAGGGTCAACCATTACGGCATATTCTTCGGTGAATTTTTTACCAATACTTCTTTCCATTGCTCCAGGGTGAGGTCCGTGAACAATTCCACCCGGGTGTAAACTGAAGTCCATCAGATCTACGTGATTACGGCTCATGAAATCTCCTTCCGTATAGAACAGAACTTCATCAGAGTCGATATTAGAATGGTTGTAAGGAGCCGGAATAGCCTGCGGATGATAGTCATACATCCTTGCACAGAATGAGCATACCACAAAGTTGTGTCCTTCAAAATTCTGATGTACTGGCGGCGGTTGGTGAATTCTTCCGGTAATCGGTTCGAAATTTTTAATGTTGAATTTATAAGGGTAAAAATATCCGTCCCATCCCACGACATCGAATGGATGTGTAGCATAGATGAAATCGGTAATCTGATTTTCTTTTTTTACTTTAATTAAAAATTCTCCTTTTTCATCTTTCGGTTCAAAAAAGGTAGGTGCAACGATATCTCTCTCGCAGAATGGCGAATGTTCAAGCAGCTGCCCGAATTCGTTTCTGTATCTTTTGGGAGTATAGATAGGAGAGTGGCTTTCCAGCACAAAAAATACAGTACCTTCAGATTTTAGCTCAACCTGATAAATTGTACCTCTTGGGATAATAAGATAATCTCCGGTAGAAAATTCCAGGTTTCCGACAAATGTTTTTAAGACTCCGCTTCCTTCATGAATAAATAAAAGCTCATCACATTCCGCATTTTTATAGAAATACTCCATAGAATGCCTTGGTTTAGCCAATCCCATTTTCAGGTCGCTGTTCATTAAAAGAATTTTTCTGCTGTCCAGAAAATCATCTTCCGGCGTTACATTCATGCCTTTAAACATTCTTGGCGTAACATTTTTTTCAACGGCAATTTTAGGAGTAACATCTTTTGGTTCTCCAATGGATTTTATCTGGGTAGGACGGTGAATATGATAAAGTAAAGATGAAATACCATGAAAACCTTCTGTACCGAAAAGCTGCTCATAATAGAATTTATCTTCGGGAGATTTAAAAATTGTATGTCTTTTTGGTGGGAGAGTCCCGGATTGATTATATCGCATGATTACCTTTATATGTTTCTCAAATTTAATAATTTTTGGCGAATAATTTTTAAGGACATTTATCATGGTGTTTTGTGTTTCGATAATAATTGTTAGCTTTGTCTAACAATTATTATTTCATGAAACAAATATCTTTATTTTTTATTTTTATATCATGCTGGTGTTTCTCACAGGAAGCAGACAGTTTAGAAACAGAGATCATCAAAAGAAATGATTCTTCAGCTTTTGTAAAGAAAAAGGTGACAACCAATGATATTGATGATATTGTGATGACGGGAACCATAAAACCGGTCAGCAGATCCAAAAGTCCGGTAGCTGTAGAAATTTACAGCCAAAAGTTTTTCCAGAAAAATCCAACTCCGAATATTTTTGAAGCTATTGCGATGGTTAACGGAGTAAAACCACAACTAAACTGCTCTGTCTGCAATACCGGAGATATCCACATCAACGGTCTGGAAGGGCCTTATACGATGATCTTAATTGATGGAATGCCGATTGTAAGCTCACTTTCCACCGTATACGGATTAAGTGGAATTCCAAACAGTCTGGTAGACAGAATTGAAGTAGTAAAAGGACCCGCCTCTTCACTGTACGGTTCTGAAGCGATGGGAGGAGTGATTAATATTATTACGAAGAATGCGCTCACAGCTCCAAGATTCAGTGTAGATCTAATGACGACTTCCTGGGGTGAAAACAACCTGGATGTATCAACCAAGTTTAAGGCTGGCAACAATGCAGCTTCTCTGCTAAGTGTAAACTATTTTAATTTCAGTGAAAAAATAGATCAGAACAAAGACAATTTTACTGATGCTGCCCTGCAGAAAAGAACCTCTGTTTTCAATAAATGGAATTTTAAAAGGAAAGAAAACCGGCTGGCGAGTTTTGCTCTGAGGTATTTATATGAAGACCGCTTTGGTGGTGAAATGCAGTGGAAAAAAAGCTATCGTGGCAGCAGTGAGGTATATGGTGAAAGTATATATACCAACAGGGCAGAGGCATTCGGAGTCTATCAATGGCCATTGAAAGAACAGATTGTGACTCAGTTTTCCTATAATTATCATGATCAGAATTCATTTTATGGTGCGAATCCCTTTGATGCGACCCAAAAAGTGGCTTTTACACAGACATACTGGAATAAAAAGTTTGGAAAGCACGACCTGATCGCGGGAATTACCTTTAAAAGAACATTTTATGATGACAATACCCCGGGAACGATGGCTGCAGACGGAATGAGCAATGAACCGATGAAATCTCCGATCTGGGGCGCTTTTATCCAGGATCAGTGGGAGATTAATGATAAAAACACTCTGCTGCTGGGGTACAGATTTGATTATGATAAGATCCATCATTCTGTTCATTCACCGAGGCTGGCATGGAAATTTTCTCCAAATCCCTATCACACGCTGCGTTTTAATTTCGGAACAGGTTTTCGGGTAGTGAATTTATTTACGGAAGATCATGCTGCTTTAACGGGTTCCCGTGAAGTAGTTATTCAATCTAATCTAAAGCCTGAAAGATCGGTCAACGGAAATCTGAATTATATCTGGAAAATTCCTGTGGGCGGGCAGATGGTAAATCTCGATGCTTCAGCTTTCTATACTTATTTCAGCAATAAAATTGTGGGCGATTTTGATACGGATCCTGATAAAATCATTTACGATAACCTGCATGGATATGGAATTTCAAGGGGAGCTTCTATGAATATTGATTTCAGTTTTGGGTTTCCTTTAAGCGTCAATATGGGAGTCACCTACCTCGATGTATATCAGAAATTAGAGGGCAAAAATGAAAAGATCCGCCAGCTGCATGCCCCAAAATGGAGTGGAACTTACAGTATGACGTATAAATTCCCAAATGCATTAACCTTGGATTTTACAGGCCAGTTCTATGGTCCGATGAGACTGCCCGTATTGCCCAATGATTTCCGTCCGGAATATTCTCCATGGTATTCGCTGGCCAATATTCAGGTTTCTAAAAGTTTCAACTCCGGGTTTGAAGTGTACTGTGGAATTAAAAATCTGTTCAACTTCACGCCTAAAGATCCTTTGATGAGGCCTTTTGATCCCTTTGACAAACACGTTGATGATCCTGTAAACAATCCCAATCATTATACTTTCGATACAACATACGGCTATGCACCGATGCAAAGAATCCGAGGGTTTTTGGGGGTAAAATATACTCTGAAATGAGAATGGTAATTTTATTTTTAGTGTGGGTGCCTTGTTTTTGTCTGTCACAGATGAAGACAGGCACTTTTTCTGAGCTTGAAACGATACAAAATACAAAACCTGTTATCATCCATGTGTATACAGATTGGTGCGGGATCTGCAAGATTGAAAAGCATGCCATAGAGAAAGAAAAAAATCTGGTAAAAATGATCAATGAAAATTTTTATGTAATTCAATTTGAAGCAGAAAAGACTAAAGATACGATTCATTTTCAGGGAAAAGATTTTAATTATCTGCCTAACGGAAATTCCGGGATTCATGAACTGGCTTTAATATTATCCCAGCATAAAAACCAACCCGTTTATCCGCTGTGGATATTTTTAGATAAGAATCAACAGCTATTGTATTATCATGAAGGTATTTTGACCCCTGAAAAAATGATGCAGAAACTGTTGGAAATTTCTGCCTCAAATCAATAGCTATCTATCTTCTTAATTTACTCAATAGAGCAGATTTATTTTATGGTTAATGTTTTAATTTTTCAATCTTTTAATTTTCAGCTTCAGCTTCAGCCGCATCTATTAAAACAGCCAGCTGAATACAAGGCTCATCAGACCGGTTGCTCCACGCATGATGGGTTCCTCTTTGAATCACGATATCTCCGGGCTTCAAAAGGGTTTCTCCTTCTTCCATGATTAAATACAACTCTCCGGAAAGAATAATAATATAATCCAATGTGGGTGTGCGATGCATCATCGGATGAGGTTCACCTGATTTGAATTCAACGCCCAGATCTTTATCAGGTGGGATAGAAACATACCGGAAATACGTTCCGTTCTTCGGAGTCTGCGGAAATCCGGTATTGGGAATTTGTTGTTCCCAATCGAGACTGGCGGGTGTTTGCTGAGTATTCCATACATCAGAAATGATTAGTCCTTTTAAATGTTCTACTGCATTTTCAACTTGTTGATCTTCAATTATGGTAGATTTTCCGTTTTGAATTCCGGTGATGATGCGTCTTGGTATTTTATTCATGAATCATAATTAATTTGTTTCCTTGAGTCTGGTTATTTTTAAGCATAGATTGTGCTTTGAGAACAGTTTCCAATGAGAGGTTTCCCACTGTTTTATACTTTGGGGGAGCAATGGTATTATTTTCAATGAGCCTTGAAATCTCGTTCAGACTGTTTTTATAATACGCGTAATTTTTGGTTAGACTGTGGGCATAATTGGAAATATTGACAATTACATTTCCTTTATTGAACAGCATTTCACGGGATTCGGAATTCGTTAAGGCAGTGACATCGAAGTAGAAACCGTTAATTTTCAATACTTCTGCCGTAATTTCAGACATATAGTTTCCTACGAGGTCAATTCCAATATCAAAAGGCAGATTGTTATTTGCTTTCAGAAGGTTGTCAACCAGATTATCTTCTTTATAGTTGACAATCTGATGGTTTTGGAGCCCCATTTCTAATAGAATATTTCTGTTTTCGTCAGTCCCGACGGTTGCTGTGATCTTGCTGTAATGGTTGGCCAACAGAAGCTTAATTAAAAAAGATCCCACGCCCCCAGCGGCTCCGGTAATTAGAAGATTCGTATTTTCATCTAACGGCAGTCGGTTGAAAACCTGAAGGGCTGTCATCCCTACGGAAGGAATAGCTGCAGCCTGTTCAAAGGAGATATTGCTGGGTTTGAAGGCAACGATAGATTCTGGAACGGCAATGAATTCAGTATAAGAACCGTTGCTTCCCATAGAACCGGAACCGCAGTATACTTGATCCCCAATGGTAAAATGAGTGACTTTATCACCGGTTTCTACAACAATTCCGGATAATTCACGCCCTAAAATGGGTGATTGTATCAGCTTACGTTCGTGTTTATTTTCAAGCATCTGATAATCGATAGGATTAAAACCGCTGGCTTTTATCTGAATAAGAACTTCATTGCTTTTGGGAAGAGGTTTTTCTACGAAACCGTTTTCCAGTTGAAAATTTGTATTGAGAATAATTGCTTTCATAATGGTAATTTGAAATACAAATGTAAAAACAGAATGGTTTATATTTGCTACTAGTTAACTCTTGGTAACTGGTTACTTTAATGAAACTATTATGACAAAAATTATAGAAAACGGATTGGAAAGAGAAGCAACATGCACCGAAGAATTATTTGCCATGCGGGACAGTCTCGATGTATTAGGTGGGAAATGGAAGCTGATGATCCTGCGTTATCTGACGAACCGTACCGACCAGCATATTCATTTTAAAAAACTCCAGCGGGGAATTGACCCTATTTCGGCAAAAATGCTCAGTAAAGAATTAAAGGAACTGGAAATGAACCTGCTGATTACCCGAACCATTCAGGATACAAAACCGATTACCGTAACCTATGCCGTCACGGAGTACGGGAAATCTGTTTTTCCGGTGACGGAAACGCTCGTGAAATGGGGAATTCTTCACCGTGAAAAGATTAAAGAATCAATGAGTTCATCTGAATCATAGATTGATCAATAAAAAACCTCAGACTGTTAAGAACTGAGGTTATTGGTATATATAAGATCGCTCTCAGATTATGCTGATTTTGCTGATCATGCTTAAAAAATCTTCTGAATTTGCAATCTGCGAGAAAATTATTAAAATTAGTTTTTATCCAACCATGATGTAATCAATAAGGAATGGTCTTTCACCCATTTCTTTGCGGTGGCCTCTTTGTTTTTACTGTCTTCCATTTTCGTTACAAGATCAGTCATCGTTTCATCATCAAAATGCATGTTGGAAAAGAATGTGACCAATTCGGGATGGTCTTTACCAAAACTTTTTCTGCTGTAGGTTTTAATTTGTTCTGCTTCGCCAAATACTTTTTTGGGATCTTCCAGAAACCGCAGTTTCATTTTGCCAAACATCCAGTGAGGCTGCCATCCCGCGACCACAATCCATTGTTTACGCTGCATGGCATTTTGTAATTCAGTAATCATGGCGATGGTAGAGGAGTTGATCTGTTGATAATTAAGCTTATAATCAATAATTGCTTTATCTGTAGCTGATGTCAGTCCTGCACCTTTTTCAATTCCAATGATTCTGTGATTAAATTGTTCCTGATGCTGGATTAATTCATCTATTGAAGTAACCGGCAGATAGTCCGGAACCACCAAACCGATACGGCCGCTTTCATAATTGGTTCCAATGTGGACTAATCCCGGAAATTTGGCTACTTTTTTAGCATGGGTATATGGAAGCCATACCCCCATAAAAAGGTCGGTATCTTCGTTATTCATAGAAGCCAGAATCATATCTGTTGAAGCTTTCTGAATAATGACATGATAGCCCTGCTCATCCAGAATTGCTTTGGCAACGTGGGTCATGGCAACATCTTCGGCCCAGCCGTCTACCATTCCGATGGTTATATATTTAGAATTTTTGATATTTCCACATGAATTCAACAGAGCGAACATGCCGATCACCATGGGAAATAATAGGTATTTTATGTGTTTCATTTTACTGTTTTTTCTTTACAAATCCCTGGGTTATCCGGTCCAGAACAATCGCTAAAATCACGACAGATAAACCACTTTCAAACCCAAGTCCGATATCCAGATTATTAATTCCTTCCAATACTTTTTCACCCAGACCACCTGCAGCAATCATTCCTGCAATAACAACCATCGACAATGATAATAGTATGGTTTGATTAATCCCTGCCAAAATAGTTTGAGTGGCTAAAGGAAGTTCTACTTTGAATAAAATCTGACGGTTAGTAGCTCCAAAAGCACGTGCAGCTTCTACAATATCTTTAGGAACAGCCTCAATTCCCAGAGTTGTTAACCGCACCGCCGGCGGCATTGCAAAAATAATTGTTGCAAAAGCACCCGGTACTTTACCAATGCTGAAAAATAATACAGCAGGGATAAGGTACACAAACGCAGGCATGGTCTGCATTAAATCCAGTAAAGGGCGAATGATTTTAGCCGCCAGTTTACTTTTAGCTGCCCATATTCCTAAAGGAACAGAAATAAGAAGAGCTGTTATCGTGGCGACAAAAATAAGGGCCAGCGTTTCCATAGTTTCTCTCCATAATCCCATTAAAAATATTAAGGTAAGCCCGGTTACTGTCATTACAGCAGTACCTTTTCCGGCTTTCCACCAGGCAAGCAGTGTAAAAAGGAGTATGATAATATAAAAAGGAGTATGGGTTAAAGCCCACTCAATTCCCATGATAGAAGAATTTCCTACATTTTTTATGACATCAAATAAAGGTTTTGCGTTTTCTGTCAGCCAATTAATTGCAGTTTCTACATATTGACCTATATCTATAGTTTTATCCATTTTATTGATTGTTTGCGATTTCTTTTAATTCTATGATCTCTTCTTCGTTAAATTTGGTAGCTTCTATAATCAGAGATAACTGAGTAACGAGACCTAAAAATTTATTGTTTTCATCTACGACGGCGATAGAGGATTTACTTCCTGAAGTTAAAGGCAGCATTTCTTCTACGGTTGCATCTTTGTAAACGGAAGGCACATTGCTGTTGATAACCGATTCTACTGTAGGTTCTTTTTGCTTTGCAATCCGTACGACATCATTAAGGTTTACAAACCCCAGAAATTTATTTTGGAAATCTACAACGGGTAAAGTTTCGAAGCCTGTTGTTCTCATTTTTCGGAGGGCACCTTCCGGCCCGTCTTTTCTGAAACGTACAACAGTAGGTTTGTCGAACATCAGTGATTTCGCAGTGATGATGGTTTTACGGTCAACTTTTTCCACGAAAGCTTTCACATAATCACTTGCAGGATTGGTTAAAATATCTTCAGCTGTTCCCATCTGTTCAATCACTCCATCTTTCATAATGACGATGCGGTCGCCGATTTTAATAGCCTCATCCAGATCATGGGTAATGAATACAATAGTTTTTTGAAGGGTGCCCTGTAATTCAAGCATCTGATCCTGCATTTCAGATTTTATAAGTGGATCCAGTGCCGAGAAGGCTTCATCCATAAGCAGAACTTCCGGGTCGTTTGCCAGGGCTCTTGCCAATCCGACTCTTTGCTGCATTCCTCCGGAAAGTTGGGAAGGAAACTGATTTTCGAAACCATTCAAACCAACAATATCCAGGGCCTTTTGAGCTTTTTCTTCACGGGATTTTTTATCTTCTCCACGGATCTCCAATCCGAAAGCGGCGTTGCTTAGAACGGTATGGTGGGGGAGTAACCCAAACTTTTGAAAGACCATACTCATCTCCGTTCTTCTTACTTCCAGCAGGTCTTTGTTATTTTTAACGGTGATATTATCATCATTGATGTATACTTTTCCTGAAGTGGGCTCATTCAATCTGTTAAGACACCGCAGTAACGTAGATTTTCCACTTCCGGACAATCCCATAATCACAAAGAATTCTCCTTCATAGATTTCAAAATTAGCTTTGTTGATTCCTACTGTACAACCAGTTTTTTCGAGAATTTCCTTTTTAGAAAAGCCCTGGTCCAGAAGTTCCTGCGCTTTTTCTTTGTGCTTCCCGAAAATAATAGTCAGATCTTCAACTTTAAGTTTTACTTTTCTACTGTTTTCAATTATATCCATAGTAATATTTTTCCAATTAATAAATACTTGATTATACGTTTAATCTAAAGTGTTACGTTGATTACAGTACCAGATCATTTGTAGAGTTTTAATGATTAAAAACCCTTATTACAAAAAATAAAAACACATACAAAAGACGGAGGTCTGATGTTATATTTTTAAATATTTTGATAGATTATACTCTAGAAAAGAGTGTATCATGTAAAAAAGAAATAGATCTTTTTTTACAGATTTAAAAAATTAAATTACTGATGAAGTAATTAAAGTATGTGTACTGAACAACTTGAATTGCTACATTTCATCAAAATGCAGACCAACTTTAAAAAAGCCGTACATCAATTTCTTATGATGGTGCAAATTTACGAATTTTATATTAAATGGGTTTTTAGAGAAATAAAAAGCTGTTTTTCGCCGGTTTTTAGAGTAAAATAATAAGTCTTGTTTTATTCTATAACTACAGGTCAAAAATACTTATAATAACTGATGGACAACAGAAATAGGGCTACATTAAATAAAAGAAGGACACAGAATTATATTCTATCTTCCAATTTTTGTAATTCTGTTTTTAACAAATCGACCGTTTGATCTAATTCTTTTTCATTCATTGAAGCAAAACCAAACCTAAATGCATTTTGTGCCTCCTCGATTCTGATAATTTTACATGTTGTATCGGATGACAGTTCCATAACAGGCAAATCCGGCCTTATTTTTATCCAAATGGCCATTCCGCCGGTAGGAATTGTATAAGAAATATATTTGCTCAGTTTTTCCTGTAACAAGGTGTCCAGGAAATTTCTGCGCTGATGGTAGATTTTTTTAGCTTTTTTTAGATGACGTTTTAGTTCACCATCTTTAATAAGAGAGGCCAAAGCATTCTGCATATAACCGTCACCTCCTACATCTACAATTTTCCGATAGGCGGTACATTGTTCGATAAAGTTTTTTGGAGCAATCATAAAACCAATCCGCAGAGAGGGATCTAATATTTTGGAAAAAGAACCGATATATATGACATTTCCACTATGGCTGGCACTTGCTAAAGGCAAATAAGGAGAAGATGTATAATGATAATCATAGTCGTAGTCATCTTCAATAATAGCAAATGAATATTGATGAGATAATTCCAATAATTTCATTCTGCGCTCTACACTTAATGTGACCGTTGTAGGATAATGATGGTGTGGAATAACATACACGGCAGTAATCTTTTTCTTCTTGCAAATCTTTTCAATAGCTGCCGTATCTATCCCATACTCATCTACATTTACTTCTATAAGACGGGCTTCAGTTTCCTCAAAAGTTGTATTGGCAAGAGGATAATTGGGTTTTCCTACAATGATATTGGATCCCCCGTTAAGAAGCAGCCGGGAAGCAAGATAAATACTCATTTGGGCCCCGTGTGTTATCAGAATGTTTTTAGAAGAAATATGTAAGCCTCTTGTCTCAGACAGGTATTTTGTTAGTTCCTCTCTTAATTTCATGGTACCCTGTTCTGTACCCAGATGAGCATCTTTTATCGTATGATTTCTTGAGGTGTATGCCCGGTATGTTTTTAAAAGTTCATCAATCGGAGATAGTCTTACATCTGGGTGTCCGTCATCAATAATGGTTTCAGGAACCGGAATATTGCTGCTTTCTTTATGATATTCAATGATGGTTTTAAAAGGCAGATCAAAACTGTTTTTAAAGGAAAGTACACCTGTTGACTTATTCCACTTTTGAGGTTTCAACAGAGGGATATGCTCTGAAACAGAAACGTGTTTTCTAGGAATGATGATGATCCAGTCTTGTGCATTCAGTTCTTCATACCCTGCAATGACGGTTTTGCGATGTACCCCTAATGTTTTGGCCAATTCACGGCTGCTCGGTAAATGGGCTCCGGCTTGCAGGGTTCCGTTTCTGATTGCATTAATTATGGAAATGGCAATTTGTCTGTAAACCGGAATTTTACTTTCTTTTTCAATGGCGATGATGCGTTCGTATGGAAACATGCTGGACTACCTTTTATATCAAAACTGGATTACAAATGTAGTCCTATTTAGGAATAATTTTGCACCAGAAATCAAAATAATTGTAAACAATGAACTACAAAATCAAAAAAGCAAATCTTGAAGATCTGGAAGCGGCAGCAGAATTATTCAATCTGTATCGGGTTTTTTATCGTCAGGAAGATAATGATGAAAAGTGTAAAAAGTTTATTCAGGAACGGATGGATCATGACCAATCTAATATTTTTATTGCATATGCAGGAGATAAAGCGGTGGGTTTCGTTCAGCTGTATAAACTCTACCATTATATTAAACTAAAAAAGCAATGGTTGTTAAGTGATTTGTTTGTTCATCCTGATTATAGGGGAAAAGGCTTATCAGTGGCTTTAATTGACCGCAGTAAGCAATGGTGTGATGAAACGGGAGCTTGCGGACTGATGCTTGAAACTGAAAAGACAAATGACATTGGTAACAAGCTTTATCCACGTTGTGGATTTGAATATGACGGTTTACACAATTATTACTATTGGTGGAAATAACAAGAATGGCGGGCTAATCGGTCCGCCTCTTTTTTAATGTCTGAATTGAAATCATCAAAATAATAGTAAAGTTGAAATTGATCAACGAATTGGAAGCAAAATAAAATACATTGAAGTATGAATGAAGAAATTTTAAAAAACATGGCTGTCATACAGGAAAGGATACATCATGCGTGTAAAGAACACGGAAGAAGCCCCAACGAAGTACAATTGCTGCTGGCGACTAAAACCGTACCCGCGGAACGCATCAAAATAGCATTGCAAGCAGGGCAAACACTGATCGCAGAAAACAAAGTGCAGGAACTTAAAGAAAAACACGAAGCATTAAAAGACATTTTACATACCAATCATTTCATCGGGCATCTGCAAACCAATAAGATCAAAGACCTTTTGAAATATAATGTTTCCTGTATTCAGTCGCTTGACCGTCTGCAATTAGCAGAGAAACTACACTCTTTTTTACAAGTTGAAAACAGAACCATAGAAGTTTTGATACAGGTAAATACTTCCCATGAAGAAAGTAAATTTGGTGTACACCCCAATAATGTTATTGAACTGGTTAAACAAATTGCATCATTAAAAACCCTGAAAATAAAGGGGTTAATGACTATTGGCCTTTTCAGTGCGGAAACTGAAAAAGTACGGCCATGTTTCCGAATGCTCAAAGACATTCAGCAAGAAATCATTGCCTTGGAAATTCCTGACGTTGAAATGCAGGAATTATCAATGGGTATGAGTGGCGATCTGGAAACCGCTATTGCTGAAGGAGCAACGATTATAAGGGTAGGAACGGCTATTTTCGGCCAAAGAATGTATTCCGACAGTTATTATTGGAATGAAAGTACATCATAAAATATGTCCAAGAAATACAGAATGCACCCATTGGTAGTAATCAGTCTTTCATACCTACATAAAGACTTGTGCTGAAGACTATCGGTCTTATATGGGAAATTTAAAATAAAAACTCAGTCAACATTATGCAAAGAAAAAATTATTGTAACAGCACTGCAATAATCGCTAAAATAGCAGGCAGCGCCTGAACAAAAAATATTTTTTTGGTTGCGGAAACAGCACCATAAATTCCGGCAATTGCCACACAGCTTAAGAAAAATAAAGCAACATTGGTTTGCCATTTTGGATCTTCAATGAGGAAAGACCAGACTAATCCTGCTGCAAGAAATCCATTATAAAGTCCCTGGTTGGCAGCCAGTCCTTTGGTGGGTTTAAACATTTCAGGAGGCAGTGCTGCTTTGAAGACTTCTTTCCCTTTTGTTTCCCAGGCAAACATTTCCATCCAGAGAATATAAAGATGTTCCAGTGCAACTACTGCGATCAGAATTTTGGCAACGATTTCCATTATTTATTCTTTTTGAGATTGTAAAACTAAAAAAATAAAGTTAAGTTTGAGTATTAAATTGCAAAATGAATACTTTCAAAGCACATCTCGACAAATTTATTACGGTAAGCGAGGAAGAATATACTTCTATCTTTTCTTTTTTTGAAGTTGTAGATGTAAAAAAGAAAGAAAATCTGATGATTGAAGGAGATGTGTGTAAGTGTAAATATTTTGTTTTAGAAGGGTGCCTGAGGAAGTTTTTTGTCAATGAAAAAGGAGTAGAGCAAACTACAGAATTTGCCATAGAAAACTGGTGGATTGCAGACACTTTTGCTTATGAAAAACAGGTGAAATCAAGATTTAATATTCAGTCGGTGGAAAATTCAAGAATTTTAGCCATCGATTTTCAATCTCATGAACTTTTACTGCAAAAGCATCCTATTATGGAGCGATATTTCAGAATGGTTTACCAAACGGCTTATGCCGCCGCCGAGAAAAGAATCCGTTATATTTATGAAATGACAAAGGAAGAATATTATGTGCATTTCAGTACATTATATCCTTGGTTTATCCAAAGAATTCCACAATATCTTCTTGCTTCGTTTTTAGGGTTTACCCCGGAATATCTGAGCGAAATAAGGGCGAAATTACGTTCTTAAACCAGTTTAAGATTTTTGCCGTTTATAATACTCAACTTTGTCATGTAATTCAATACCAACATCATGACAGATCAGAAAATTCATTTTCCACAACTATTTTTAAGGCTTACCATCGCAGTAACGATGCTTTCAGCAGTTGCTGACCGTTTTGGATATTGGAGGAAAAGTTCAGCCTGGGGAAACTGGGAGAATTTTGAGAAGTATACCCGGCAGCTCACTTTCTTTTTGCCGGAAAATCTCAGCAGAATTTCAGCGTATGGAGCCACTTTTTTAGAAATCCTTTTTCCTGTATTGCTTTTAATAGGATACAAAACTAAAATAGCGGCCTATGGTACCGGTTTTCTGTTATTTATTTTCGCCTTATCCATGACAGCTGCTTTAGGAATTAAAGCACCGCTTGATTATTCAGTATGGGTAGGAAGTGCCGGCGCATTTTTACTGGCTGTACAGCCAACATATTCAATAAGTATAGATCAACTAATTAAAAAATAATATATCATTATGAGCGCAAGATTTAATATGGGAACTACAGATGCCGCGGCTTACAAAGCAATGTTGGGATTAGAAGGATATCTTCAGACGATTTCTTTAAATCCCATCCAAAAAGAATTAATAAAGATCAGAGCTTCGCAGGTCAACGGCTGCGCCTTCTGTCTGGATATGCATACCAAAGATGCTCTTAAATATGGGGAAACTCCACAGCGTATTTTTCTTTTAAATGCATGGAGAGAGGCTGCTGACTTCTATACTGACGAAGAACAGGTACTGTTGGCCATGACGGAAGAAATTACTTTGATCAGCCAAAAAGGATTGACAGAAGAAACCTACCAAAAGGCAACACAATTTTTTAATGAAAGCCAGATTGCACAGATTATTATGGCAATTGTAGCCATTAATGCATGGAATAGAATTGGGATAAGCACTCATCTGCAGGTACCTAAAAACTAATACAACAAAATAAAAAAGTGTTTTTCAGTATTGAAGAGCACTTTTTTATTTAGAGAATGTTAAATATGTTGATAGGCGTTAAGATCTGGAATTAAATTTCTTTCAATGCAGTGTTGATGAGATTCATTTCTTCCCCGGAAAGATCGAAAGACATGGCTTTTGCATTTTCAATAGCCTGCTGGGCGTTTCTTGCTCCGGCCAATACTACGGTGATTGCCGGTTGTAGGGTAGTCCAGCGTAATACCAGCTGGGATAGGGTAGCGCCTTTTTCCTGAGCAACAGGTTCAATTTTTTCTAAGAATGTTTTTACTTTTTGTACATCAAACTGCGAAAAATACCCGTTTCTATGATCGTTGTCCTTTAATTGGTTTTCTTTAAAATATTTACCGGTTAAAAGTCCTCTTTCCATCGGGCTGTAGACGATAATCCCTGAATTATTCTCCAGTGAATAAGGAACCAGATCCTGTTCGATGGCTCGGTTCAGCATACTGTAAGAAACCTGATTGCTTGCTATTTTCAATGTTCTGTTGGCCTCCTGCATTTGTTCAATGCTGTAGTTGCTTACTCCAGCAGCACGTATTTTCCCTTGCTGAATCAACAGTTCCATCGCTTCCATCGTTTCGCTGATCGGAGTGGTGCCGTCCGGCCAGTGAATCTGTAAAAGATCGATATAATCTGTTCCCAATCTCTGAAGGCTTTCTTCCACTTCTTTGATGATGTTTTGTCGGGATGCATATTTGTAAACCGGAATTTTTTGCCCATTTTCTTCTGCATCGAAGAAAAATTCACCTTTTTCCTTATTGCTTCCGTCCCATACCAAACCGAATTTAGTCAGTATCTGTATTTTTGAACGGTCTCTGCCTTTAATAGCTTCACCGATCATTTCTTCGCTCAATCCAAATCCATAGAATGGAGCGGTATCGATTGAGGTTACCCCGTGGTCAAGAGAAGCATGAATTGATTTTATAGAATCTTGTTTTTCATTTCCACCCCACATGGTTCCACCAATCGCGAATGCTCCGTGTGTAATCACTGAAACTTCCAGATCAGTATTTCCTAATGTTCTATATTCCATTTTTTAACTTAATTTTTTAGAAATTATTTTTTTCATGCACAAAATATGATGTCTTTTGCGCTTGAAAAATTAATGTTATTTATTCTTTAATTCTTTTAGCATCGCCTCGCCAACACTTTTTGCCGACTGTGGATTTTGCCCGGTGATTACTCTTTGATCACTCACAACATGATTCTGCCAAAGCCCTGATTTTTCAAATTTTGCCCCTCGTTCTTTTAATTTGTTTTCTAAAAGGAAAGGCACAACATTCGTCAGTTTTACTTCCGCTTCTTCTTCATTGGTGAATGAATTGATCTTTTTACCGTCTACCAGATACTTTCCGTTACTGAGTTTTATATTAACCAAACCAGCCGGTCCGTGACAAACTGCAGCAACAATACCACCGTTCTCATAAATCTTTGAAGCAATTCCTGCTAATTCCGTATTGTCTGCGAAATCCCACATAGCTCCATGTCCGCCCGCATAGAAAATAGCACTGTAATTTGCCGGATCTACCTGAGATGGCAGCAGCGAATGATCGATTTTATTTTTATATTCTTTGTTCTCCCAGAATTCCTTGTTCACCGGATCTTTAAGATCAAAGCCATCTACCGGAGGAGTACCGCCTTTAGGACTGGTGAAATCTATTTCATAACCTGCGTTGTGCAGCACTTCCCAGGGATGAGAAACTTCTCCCAGATAATATCCGGTACTTTCACCTGTATCACCTTTTTTGTCGTGGCTGGTAACGACAAATAAAATTTTCTTTTTCATTTTGTTGTTGTTTTTGTTTTGTGCCTGAACGAATCCTATTGTAAAGAGAGCGAGCAGTAAAAACGCTAATTTTTTCATATGGAAACGATATTAGTGGTGCAGATTTGAGGTTTTTCCTGTAGTTTTTCGTCAACCAAAGCTCCGAATGCCTGAATATAAGGCTGCTGGTTGTGCAGGGCTAATCCTTCTTCGTTTTTCCAAATTTCATAAAAGATAAACTGGTTTTTATCATCAATTCCCTGATGAAGGCTATACAGTTCACATGCTTCTTCTTTTTGGGTTTCTTTCACCATATTCCGGAGAACTTCCAATACTTCAGCCTGGTGTTCTGCTTTGGCCTTGATGATTGCTGTAAGATAAATTTTCATAGTAAATATTTATAATTTAAATAAATTGCTCAATAGAATCATAGGTAGGATTCCATCCTAATTCTATTTTTGCTTTGTCAGAGCTGCACAAGCTGTTTGATGCAAATCCAAAATATCCACCTGCCGGGCCGAATGTGTTCACTGCTTCCTGTATACTTATAGATTGTGCAGGAAGTAAATTATATTGTCGGCTTATATTTTCAGCCAAATTCTTAATCGTTGAAGAGCCATTCTCTGCGTAGTAAAGCGAACCTGGTTTGGCTTTTTCCAACGCGAGTATATAAAGATCAGCCAGATCCTCAATGTGGAGATTAGACCATCTGTTTTCGCCTTTCCCAAAATATACGCCGAAACCTTTTTCCTTTGAAAAATTGATTAATGCAGGAATCTGGATGCTGACTTTTTTTAAGCCTAAACCTGTTCCGTATACCATGGTAGGCACAATGACGATACTTCTTATATTTTGTTTGGCAGATTGAAGAACGTATTGGTTGATTAAGACCCTTGAAGCCATTTCCAGTCGTGGATTCACGGGAATGTCTTCAGTGAAAACAAAATCATTTTTTTCTCCGTTTTCCTTTCCTCCAAAAATAGCTGAACCTGAAGTGAAAATAAAAGTTTTACCACTTCCTTCCAGCAGCCTTATAAAACTGTCTGCGGCATAAGCATCATCTGCGGAATCTGCAGTGTGTATAACGGCATCAGCATCAGAGACTGCATCTTTTAGAACAGTTTCGTCATGGATACTGCCGACAATGCTTTCAATTCCTAATAGCTCTAATTTCTTTACATCAGCTTCGTTGCGAACTAATCCTGTGACGCTGTAGTTTTTCTCTAATAATTTCTTTGCGATTGTTCCGCCGATGTATCCGGTAACTCCTGTTATTACTATTTTTTTCATGATACCGATTCTAGTTTAAATTCTTCTTCAAAAATATTTATAAGGTGATCTCTGTACAGTTTCATGTCACGTTCTATATTGGCGTTTTTTTCTACATCATGGAAATGAAAACTTTCCATTTTTTGTAAAGAAACGAAGGCATTCATTCTATGGAACCCGAATAAAGGTCCGTTGTCTACACTTGTTTCATTAAAAAATTCTCCGGGAAGCGTGAAGGCTGTTTCGGGAGCATTCCAACTTGTAGTTACCATATATTTTCTTCCACCCAGCATTCCTCCTGTTCCATAATTGATCTTCGGATTATCTGCTGATCTTCCGTCGCTCATATAAATTCCTTTTGCATGCCCTGCTGTGAAAACTTCGTCAATGTATTTTTTGAAACCATTCGGAAGCTGGAACCACCAGATTGGTGTATGGTAAATAATAACATCTGCCCAAACAAATTTCTGAACTTCTTCATTTTTATCATATCCTTCATTGATATGGGTGGTTTTAACTTCTACATTATCAAATTGTTGTAATACTTCCAGGGTATTATCTGCAATTGTCTGATTATATTTTCCTCCGGAATGTCCGAAGTTTTGTCCGCCGTTGATAATTAATACTTTTTTCATTGTTGTTTATATTTAACTCTGCAAAGTTACCGTCAGTTTTGATATAATAAAAATAATATAAATTATACCTAAGTATCAGAATTATGATAGTATTAATTTGATAGGAAATGGTTAAATATCATATTGACGGTGAGTTCTTTTATCATTCCTCTCCTTTAACTTTGTATAGAATTTTTAATGAAGTATGATAAAAATTGCAATTTTCAGTGATGTACACGGGAATCTTCCTGCTTTAGAAGCGGTACTGGAAGATATTAAACAAAGAGGGATTGAACAAAAGTTCTGTTTAGGTGATCTGGTAGATTTTGCTCCGTGGGGCAATGAAGTGATCAAAAGAATAAGAAATCTGAATATTCCGTGTATCATGGGAAACCATGATGAAAGAATTGCTTTTGATCTTCCTGTAGTTCCTTTAAGCAAACATTCTGAAGAAGAAACTCAAGCGAGATTTATTGCCATCGACCATTCTAAAAATTCCATTACCCAGAATAATAAAAAATATTTGTCTGAGTTGCCTTTTCATTTAAAATTAAACTACAGAGTGGGAAGGAAACACTGGAATATTCAATTAGTTCATGCCGGGCTGGAAAGCAATGAAACGTATATGTACGAATCTGAAAACGATGAGGTGTTTACGGATATGTTGCAGCAATCCCAATCGGATCTTGTGATGATGGGACATACTCATTTATCTTTTAAAAAAAGGTTTGAAGACGGCAGATGGGCGGTAAACTGCGGATCAGTAGGACGTTCAAAAGAAGAGAACCGTTTAGCTTCTTATGCTATTATCACAATAGATGAAGAAAAGATAGTTCCTGAAATTGTTCAAATCGAATATCCTCTTGAAGAAACGGCGCAGCAGATTGAGCTGAGCGGCATTCCGAATTATTATGCATCTTTTTTAAGAAACGAAAAAGCATCAGTATTCTGATTATTTTGTACTTTTGTAAAATAATACTAATACTTTAGCGATGGTTAATTTAGAATGGTACCGAACTTTTAAAGCGATCTATAAGACCGGAACCTTAACGGGAGCGGCAGATACTTTATTTATTTCGCAGCCGGGTGTCAGTCTTCATTTAAGTTCTCTGGAAGCCTATGTGGGGTATAAATTGTTTGACAGAACAGGTCGTAAGATGATACCTACGGAAAGGGGTAAGGTTTTGTTTAATGCAGTTTCCGAACCATTGACAAAGCTTGAAGATGTAGAGAAAAATTTCCAGAAATCTACGGAAAAACATACGCCGACGATAAGTATTGGAATGTGTTTTGAAACTTTTCAGACCACGTTGGAGCAGTATGTTTCCACCTTGCCTTTTAACCTGATTATTAGTTTTGGAGAGTATCCTGAAATGCTGGATCAGCTGGATAAAGGAATTCTTGATCTCATCATTACTCCTAAAAAAGGAGTTTCGCCCAATATTTTACATGAAGCTTTTTCATCTGAGCAAATTATTCTGGTGGGTGGAAAAGATTTGGATGTAGCTAGTTTTAATAAAGCTGTAAAGACCAGAGACAGCGATCAGATTGAAGAATGGCTGAAGCAGGAGAAATGGTATGGAACCACCGGTGATATGGAGCATCTTTTTCAGTTCTGGATCCTTAATTTTGGGCATAAACCCAATTTCCGTCCCAATTATATCGTTCCTAATATGAATTCTATCATCCGTTGCCTGAAAGGAGGAAGTGGTCTGGCTGTTGTTCCGGATTTTTTATGCAAAGATGAAATAGAAAAAGGAGAAATTCAACTGATCTGGAAAGGAAACAAAATGCTTGAAAATACCTTGTATTTCGGGTGCCGTAAGAATACCAGTTATCAATCTGAAATAGGTCATATCAAAGGATTATTCAGACAGATGATGGGTAAAGCTGATGATGCTAACGTTCACGTATAATCAAAAACTCTAGCATCACCATATCCCGCATCTGTACTCCATTTTCATAGATTGGAACGGGATAATTTTCAATGAAAAAATCTTTGCGGATTCCTTTTCGGATGAATCCGTTTTTTTCGTAAAATCTGATCTGCTGAAGCCCAGTATCTGAAGTTCCAACCAAAAGAGAAGTGTAATGTTTTTCTGTTGCCAGTTCTTTTGCTTTATCAACAAGGATACTTCCGATTCCTTTATTTCTCCAGGTTTCGATAACGGCGATATTTTTTAATTCTATTTCTGTGATGCTGTTTTCATGTAGGGCCATAACAGCGATGTCCTGATCTCCGTTATTCAATAAGTACACCTCAGAAGTAAAGATATATTGGTTGATGGCTTCTATTGTTTCATCAGCCAGCAGAAGCAATTCATAAGGAATTGTATCATCAGTCCCGATACTTCTGAATGTTAAATCTTCCATATTACAGACTCATATGAATGATAGGATATTCTTTCCCGGAACCGTCTTTTTCTGATCTTCCGATCTGCCTGAAACCCATTTTTTCGTAGAACCCGATTGCTTGAGGATTCTGCTCATTAACATCTACTTTCGTTAAACCCGTTTTTTCTTTCATGAAATTGTATAATACCTTACCATAACCCTTTCCCCGTGCATCATCATGGATGAAGAGCATCTCTAAATTGCCTTCAGCAACAGCTGCAAAACCTTTCACCTCCTGATCATCTTCTATCAGATAAACTTCAAGATTGGGAAGATAATCTCTGGGAATAACTTCTTTAAAATACATAAAATCTTCTTCAGCAAGAAAATCGTGGGTGGCGAGTACGGCAGATTCCCAAACTTCCATGATTCTTTGGTAGTCTTCAGCATGAGCTGCCCGGATATAATGAGACATAATTCACATTTTTTACAAAAATAAGAGATACAGCTGTTTAAAAAAAATGACAGTTCTATTTTGATAAGAAAAATAGAATGTCAAGTGATAAAGCCTTATTATAATGGTTAAAAACTATGATGACGATCTGTTTTTTAATTCTATAATTAATGAATAATTTTATTTTTTTGTTGAAATTTGTTTACATTGTATTATAATTTAAATAAAAAATATGGATCAAAAAAGGTATACAGGACAACCAGTGGTACAGTTAAATAATGGAATTGATATTCCTGCATTAGGTTTTGGGGTATGGCAGATTGAGGATCAGAAAGTATGTGAAGATACCGTAGTAAAGGCCATCCAAACAGGATACAGAATGATAGATACTGCCGCTATTTATCAAAATGAAGTAGGAGTGGGAAAAGCGATCCAAAACAGTGGGGTGAGCAGGGAAGATCTGTTTATTACCTCTAAAGTCTGGGTTCAGGACAGCGGATATGAAAAAACGAAAGCAGCATTTCAAAAAACACTGGGCAGATTGCAGCTTGATTATCTGGATATGTATCTTATTCACTGGCCGTACGGAGATTTCTTAGGATCATGGAAAGCTATGGAAGAATTATATCATGAGGGTAAAATCAAAGCAATCGGCGTATGTAATTTTCCGGTGGAAAAATTAGAAGAATTAAGCGCCAATTCAACAGTTGCGCCTGTCATCAACCAGATTGAGCTGCATCCTGTTTTTCAGCAAAAAGAACTTCAGGTGTATAACAGGGAACATAATATCATTACCCAGCCGTGGAGTCCTCTTGGAAACGGGAATGAAGAACTTCTGAATAATAAAGCATTAAAAACTATTGCAGAAAAGTACCATAAAACAGTGCCGCAGGTGATTTTAAGATGGCATCTTCAGGAAGGATTTGTTGTGATTCCAAAATCGGTAACTCCTTCCAGAATTGAAGAAAATTTTAATGTTTTTGATTTTGAATTATCAGAAGACGAAATGAATGTCGTACGTTCTTTAGATACAGGAAAGAGATTATTTTTTGACCCGAAAGATCCTGAGTGGGAAGAAAAAATGCTGAATGTAGTGGTAGATATTTAATATAATTTTCTCGCAGATGAGCAGGATTCGGTTTTTCAGATTATTTACTTAATCGGCTTAATCTGCGAGCTATTTTCTTTATTTTTTTTTTCAACAAATCCTCAGTACAATTGATGAAAAGTATTGCTTTTTGATGTTGAATATATCTACACTTTGACTATTAAATTTTCTAAAATTCTTTAAGAGGTTTTTTCAGTAATATAATTATTTTGCAGATACTCAATACCCATTTTTTACCATAAAAATAAGACTATTAAATATAGAAGTATACATGTTATTATGTATTTATGGATGGGTGTTTTACACTTACGGGTGTTTGTGAGTGTGTGTTTTATTTATAGTTAAAGTCAATAAGAATATCTTTACCAGCTAATTAAATTAATGTTCAAAAAAGAAATTGTATCACAAATATCAATGAATGCGAATTGCAATTTATGAACAGGTAGGTATTAATGTTTCGCACTATGTCTTTGAAAAAAAAAATTATTTTAAAAATCTCCCAACTGATTAAATATATCTCTTTATGGGGTATTAACGAAAACACCAACGAATTTGAAAAAAACTTTACCATGCTCATCAATCAGCATATGGTATTGCTGTTCTTTACTTTCTTTTTTCATAGCGTTTCTATTATTCTATTTTTAGAAATTACTAAAGACAGTGTTTTTTTGGGTTGTGTTTCTTTTTTTTGGTTGCTATTAATACTCTTAAAAGAATATAGAAAGAACAAGAAAATTTTGTTCCTTACCTTTATTTTTTTATGCCTGGTTATTACCTATTATTCTTCATTTTGTGGTGTGGAAAGCGGAGTTTTTCTGTTTTATTTTCCGCTTATATTTGCACTTGGTTTTTTCTTCGAGGTTAAAAAAGATAAGAAAATTATTTATTTCTTAGCGTGCTTTATTCTGGTATGCTTATACGTTACAATAGCATATGATTTTCGATTAGTTGAAAAGAGTACAATGATTGTCATTAATAGATATGAAAAAAAATTAATGATTTTGAATGTGACCTTCAGTATATTGATTTTCGCGGTTGATTATTACTTTGTAGAACGTAAAAAATATATTGTTTCTATGCTGCATTCTGAAAACGAGTATAATATTAATACCATAAAATCTTTGCAGACAGAAAATGAAAGATTGCTCAAAAATCATTTTATAGCCAATAATCTTACCGAAGAGGATATCAATGAAATTATGAAGCTTGCCAAAAAAAATGATCCTTTTTTCTTAGATAAATTTCAATTTTTCTTCCCTGATTTTTTTGCCAGGCTAGATAATAGGGGAGTAAAGCTTATTTTGTCAGATCAACATTTGTGTGCCATGATGAAGCTAAATCTAGATACTAAACAAATAGCAACTTATACCAATACAACTATAAAATCTGTTGAAGGCAAGAAATACAGATTAAGGAAAAAACTTAATATACCTTCTGATATAGAAATAACTCAATGGATATTAAGTGTTTAATTCTTTTTTTCTTACAGAATGGTGTGTTTTATCCGATGAGTTTTTACCCTTACGAGTGTTTATGAGTGTGCTATTTTTTGTAAAAAGAATGAATTAAAGACACTTTTGCAATTAATAAAACACACCCTTATGATGACACTTTACTCTATTAATAACCTATGTGTTATTAATTAATCACAATCTTTTGATATAGCTGGAATACGAAATACTTATAAAGTGTTTCAGATATCCTGATTTCTTTATGTACAAAAATATTAGGAGAGTTTTAAAGACTCTACTGCTTATTACATATAAAAGGGTTTAATGAATATTTTAAGAAGTTAACAATTTTTGAAAAAAAATAAATGTTGTTATCCTTAAATCGTATTAAGAGTAACAAATCACTAACAGTATTAATTAAAAAAAACAAAAAAACAATTATGATGAAACATTTTATTACATTTTTTGCACTCATTACAGGGTCGCTGGTCTTTGGTCAAGTTGGTATAAATACTCCAAAGCCAAATTCTAAAGCAGGTTTACATATATCCGAAAGAATTGATCCTGCAAGTACTGCAGCACCAGACCGGTACAATGGAGTTATTGTACAACGTTATAATACCGGAGAAAGATCTGCTATTGCACCCGGTGCTACTGAAAATGGACTAACTATTTACAACACCTCTACCAATTGCTATAATGTTTGGAATTGGAATGCACAGATTTCAGTAGGAGACTGGGCGGAAATGTGTGGTGTAAAACCAGCGAAGGTAGATTTTACCAATTGTGCATCTATTACAGTACAGGGAGTTTACAATTCAGATGGTACTTTGGCGCAAAATCAGGGTGTAAGAATTGTTGTACCTGTTAACGTTACTGGTTTAGGTACCTATGGTTACTCAGCGGTTATTAATGGAATAACTTTTACGGCAGTCGGAACATTTGCCAATTTAGGGTCTCAGAATGTGTATCTATACCCTTCATCCGGTGCAGCAACGGTAGGATCTACTACCGCAACAGGTCCGATAACAGTTTCACCTACTAATGCTCAGCCTGTAACTGGGATGTTGTGTACCGTTTCAGTAAAATTCATCAGCAGAGCATCTTCTACAATGGTTATTCTTAATTTGCAGGGCGATCAAAACGGATCCAATCTTTTAGGTCCTGGAACCAATACAGGTGTTTACACTACTGTGGGATCTTGGCTGAATGGAGGAACTTATAGTACTGCTTTAGCAGCAAAAATATATGCTGGAACTAATGCTGTTTCTTTGATTAATGTTCCCGTTGGTAGTGCAGGCGATATTACCAGATTCAACAATCTGTTGAAAACCGCTTCTATTGTTTGGGTAGGTGCAAGAGAGTGGACTGCAAGCCAAGGTACATCTTACGGAAATTTATTAAAAGATTGGGTCGCTGCAAAACAAGGGATAGTAATGATTACTGGTGACAAAGATGAAGAAGGAGGAATTGCCCAGGCAATGGGATATTACATTGAAAATGGAGATGCCCAGGCAAGTACTGCTACAGGCTACACCATGCTGCCGGAAGTGTTTAACAATTTGACAATTCCTACACCTTTCAATCCATCAGGATATACCTTTGGATGGAGTTCATCTAATGCGGGGCTTATCAGCTCTAATGCAGGGGTAGAAATTGCAGAACTTACGGCTGGAAGCAGTGCAGGAGGTACAGTAATGTTTGGAGATACTACCAACGGAGTATTTATTTTCGGAGATAAATTCGGAGAAGGAGGAAGCAATGGAACGGTTACACAAAGAAATAACTTCGGTAATTATTTGGTTGACATCTTTGCATGGGCACTTAAAAACGCACCCATAAAATAAAATTTATTAAAACTATAAACAGGGAAGAGTATAGCTGTACTTTTTCCTGTTTTTAATATTATAATTCTTTAGAATATTAATTGATTGGAACTAGTATTATTCCAGTTAGATGATCTGCAACTATTAATATAAAAATGAAAAAAATTTTAATCCCTGTACTCTTTTTACCGCTTGCTCTTTCTGCACAAAACCTTCTTCAGGTAGAGATTTCTACACAGAATAATGACATTGAAGTACGAGCAAACAATACCGTAGATTTTGGAAGCTCCGATTTGGAACTTTCAGGGAAAGACGGCAGTGTTTCTCAGGAAACCTATTTAAGATTTGATGGCGTTTCATTACCTTCAGATGCTGTCATTAATAGTGCTTACCTTATTTTTTATGGTGATGAAACAAGCAGTACCCCAACTGTCATCAAAATTACAGGGGAAATAGGGAGTTCTTTGGTATATCCTGTATCCACTGCTGCTGCTGCAACTGGACAATCTATAAAATCAAGAAATTATACATCTTCTTTTGCTGAATGGGCTACAACAGGCTGTGTAGTTAACCAAAAATATCAGTCACCGGATTTGAAAAATGTTCTTCAGGAAATGCTTCTTGGTGGGATCAGTAATGCTAATCTTGCATTTCGATTACAGGGGAACGAACAGGGCGCGTTTACGGTGCAATCCTTCTCAAATACAGCTTACAGACCGAAACTGGTCATTAATTACTGGTCGCTATACGGCAGTTCATCTGCAGTAGTTGCTACAAATAATGATGACGGATGGGAAAATACCTCTGGAGGTGTTGATTTGGGAATAGATTACCTTAGACTTGGTGGTAGCTCAAGTGTCAAACGAAACGGCGTCCGTTTCCAAAATGTTCAGATTCCTGAAGATGCACAAATTACGGATGCTTATATCGAATTTTATTCTTACGGAACCAGCCAGGCAGGAAATACAGACATCTATTCTGAAATCGGAAACCCAGCTGTCTACACCAATGTAAATAAAAATATTAGCTTACGGGAACGTTCTGTGAATAAAGTAAATTGGCAAACTGCTGCTTGGACCGTTGGTAATACCAAAAATAGAACACCCAACCTGAAAAATATTATTGAAGAAAATAGATTGAATGGTTGGCAAAATGGTAACAGCCTTGCTTTTCAATTCAATGGACTGGGTACTAATAATGGAGCGCTGGCTCGTTCTTTTGAAGGGGGAGTGAACTATCGCCCAAGATTGGTGGTAGAATATATGAACAACGGGCAGGGCGCATCTATTGATGGTGCAGTAACAGATCCGGCATTGATGGATCAACTTTTTATCAATGAATTATCTTCCCAAGGAACACTAACGGAGGATGAAGACTGGATTGAATTATACAATAACAGTGATGATAATCTGCATATAAAAGGCGGTGTTTATATCTCTAATAAAGCTTCCGACAAAACAAAACACGAACTTAAAAATATTTTCATTCCGGCACACGGCTATACTATACTTTTGGCAGATGAAAAACCAGCTGCTGGAAACCAACACCTGAATTTTGATCTTAAAAACACAGGAGCAAGCGTATATCTTTCCAGAAAAGTAAATGGAGTAGTAACTTCCCAAGATGAAGTAACCTACGGAGCAATCCCTTTCAATCAATCTTACGGAAAACTGCCTGATGGTACAGGAAGTTTGGTGAACTTTATTACACCGAGCTATAAGACTTCTAATTCTGATGGAAAACAAAAATTAGATCTTACATTCAGTAAAGTAAGAGGCGTTTATGATGCCGGTTTTGATCTAACGATTGCTGCACCTGCAGGAACAACTATTAAATATACCCTGGACGGAAAATATCCGTCCGAAACTGTAGGAAATATTTATACTGCGCCAATTACAATCAGTAAAACGTCGGTGGTTAAGGTATATGCTTACACTTCTACAGGCAATTCCGGAGTGATTGCGCATACTTACATTTTAAAAAATAATTTTGCCAACGAAAACACCAGTGGCGGATATAATCAATGGCTATATAAGTCTAATATTACCGCAGAAGAATATGCTTTAGCAATTTCAGAAGTTCCGATTGTTTCAATTTCTACCAATGCTGAGCTTAATACTACTTATGCAGAAACTTCCGTAGAATATATTGATAATAATGTGTACAGCGGAAGAACCAATTTTTTCAGCAATTCTTTGGCTAAAAAATTCGGGCAGGTAAGTGTAGGACAATTCAATGCTGGAGTGAAACTCAAATTTAATGCAGATTCTGGAGTTAAAAAAGCAAATTATCCGTTTTTTGATGCCTATCCGGGGGATGTTTTTAATATACCTGAAAAAATTCAGACTATTGAACTAAAAGAAGGACAAGATGGTCCACAGGATAATATTTACAATCTTGGATTCATGAGATACAGTGAAAAAATATCGATGGATTTACAAAAAGAAATGGGTAAATATGCATTGGATACAAAATTTGTCAACTTTTTTGTCAATGGAAAATACAGAGGCGTAAAAACCATGCGTAATGATTTTAATGCCAACAATCTTGAGGAATTATTTGGTGATGACGACGATAATTATACCAAAGTAAATTTACAAGATGCTTATTTTGAGAACGGTTTTGTAGAGGCGGGAGATGGTGATATTGCAGTATGGAACACTATTAGAAATGTTGCCAATGCAAAAAATTTCCAGCAGTTTAAAAATTTGGTAGATATTGATGACTTCATTAAATTCCAGATTATGTTTATGTTTACCGATACAGAGAATGAAGCGGTAGCTATTATGCATAATACTGATGCCAATATCATGAAAACCAAATTGATGATCAATGATACGGACGGGGCATTTTTTGGAGGGTTGACGTCTTCGTCTTCTAATACCACAATGAATTCTACACAATTTGCTGGTGGAGGTGGTAACTATAAATACAAATGGCAGTATGTAATCAGCAGGAACGGACCGGGCCAGTTATTTGGACAGTTTATGGGCTCTAATACGAATGCTGCTACAGGAAATTTAGAATTCAAAACGCTGGTTAAAGATGCGGTATTGAAAAATATAGGTCCTGCTTCTGGAAATTTTACAGGAACTGATGGTGCACCATTGTCTGTATCACGCGTACAACAAAAAATGAACGAAACTGTTGCTGAACTTGACAGAATTTATAAGCTCGATGCTGCATTCATAGGATATAGAAATAATGTTTACCAGCAGTGGAAAACAGTTGATCAGCCCCGTGTTTTTGCTCAAGTCCCTGAAAGGGTAGCATTTAATTTAAAGAAATGGTTAGAATATAATATGGCCCATACGCTTGCAGGTGCTAATATTCTTTCTGCAGACGTGGTTACGGAACTTAATAGCATTCAGATTGATAACCCAAATTCCGGAACGCAGCTTTATTATACACTGAATGGAAAAGATCCGATGGGGGATAACGGAACGGTCTCTTCTGATGCCCATGTATATAACGGAGCATTCACACTGCCTTTAGGAAGTTACAATATTACAACACGTGCGTTTACAACCAATAACTGGGGCCCGATTGTTTCAAAAGCGGTACAAGTAGAGGCACAGCAGACAGGTAAATTTGTAATTGCAGGTATCAATTATAAACCTTTATCCAACGGAGATGCCGAATTTATATTAATTTCAAATCCCGGTAATGCTGATTTGGATGTTTCGGGATATACAATTTCTGACGCTGTGAGTTACACATTCCCTCAGGGTACAGTGATTGCTCAAAATCAAACCATCATGCTGGCTAAAAATCTCACATTGGTTTCAGAATTTAATCAATATACCCAATATCAGTGGGCGAGTGGAAGTCTTAATAATTCAGGTGAGCCGATGACGTTTAAGGATATTTCAGGAAATACAATCGACTATGTTTCTTATAACAGTTTATCGCCATGGCCTGCTGAAGCAAACGGACAGGGATATTATTTGAAGCTTATTAGTTCCGATCTCGATAATACACTTCCTGAAAGCTGGGAAGCAGCATTCCTAACACCTTCAATGGCTAAGATGAGTTCTTCAAAATCTGCTGATAAGACAAGAGAGCTTGCTCTAAAAAGTATCAAAGTGTATCCAAATCCTGTAAAAGATACCTTGCATATTGATCTGAAGGAGATATCTTCAATTACCGTATACAATATCGGAGGACAGCTTATTGAAACTAAATCTCTGAACGAAGGAAATAATACCCTGAATGTTTCAGACTGGAATAAAGGCGTTTACCTCATCAATGTTTCAGGGTCAAAAGAAACAAAAACGTATAAAGTAATAAAAGAATAGGAAAAACGAGCCCCCATTAAAATAAAACACACAAATGATGGGAGAGAATCTCAAAAGGGGGCTCATTTTCTTTTAAGAAGATCTGGCTATTTTAATCTACAGAAATAAAAGTTTTTATATCAGAATATTATGATCAGCAACTTTAAAAACATACATATTGGAAATATTATACTGGAGCTAGTGAAAGAAAAACAGATAGACATGTCCCGTATTTGTAATTTTTTAAAACTATCTGAAGTCCAGATAACAGACATGTTTCAAGTGGAAAGCTTGGATACCCGTGTTCTTTTACGATGGAGTAAACTTCTGAAATATGATTTTTTCAGATTATACTCCCAGCATTTAATATTGTATTCCCCTCCTACAAGTATGAATTTTAAAAATAAAAAAAGAAAGCTGCCTGTAGTGAGGAAACAGATTTATACTAAAGAGATCATAGACTTTATTTTAGAACTGATTAAGAATGAAGAAAAAACAAAAAAGCAGATTGTTGATGAATACAAAATTCCGAAGACTACTTTATATAAATGGATTGCAAAGCAACAGATAGAACCATAAAATAATAACAATGAGTTATCCAAACTACAATAAAATTTATATTGATTTAATTGAAAAGAAATTTCCTGAAAAAAAGGAAGAGTTTGCTCATTTACTTTCAAAAGAAATTAAAAATTCACTTCAATTGATTAAAATCAATGATTTAATTTTTAATGCTCAAAATAAAGAAACAAATATTTTAAACCAAAAGTTACGTTCGTATGATGAAGAAAGCATTAATGAAATTTTGAAATATCAAACATTGAATAGGCTTAATAATCAGCAGACGGCCAATCTGTTCAAGCTGAGCAGAAATACAGTAGCAAAATGGAAAAAAACATTTCTTGAACCCATATCAGCTTAGTAGTAAGATTAAAAAAAACGCCTCTCAATCATTTGAGAGGCGTTTTTAGTATTTTATTTTGCTAAATCCAGACCACCGAAGTTTCCTGAACTCATCATCAGAAAAACACCATGGGCTTTGTCCAGGGTTTCCCAATAGGCATGAAGTTCTTCCGCATTGGTAAAGACTTTTAAATTTTCATTTTTGAACTTTTCTTTAATCAGCTCAGGAGAAATAGGATCCATTCTTTTGATTTTTAAAGCATCTTCAGAATAGAAAACAATCGCTTCATCCAGACCATCCATAGCATGATCATATTGCTCTAAAAATACCGGATTCAAACTTGAATAGGTATGAAGTTCCAGGAAACCATATTTCTTTTCCTTTTTAAACTGCTCACAAAAAGCTTTTACAGCTGCTTTTACCTTGCTTGGCGCATGGGCAAAATCTTTGTAAAGCGTCCCTTTATCTTCCCTTTCTACTTTTTCCAGACGCTTCGAAGCACCTTTAAAACTCATGATAGCATCATAGAAATCTTCATCCATAATCCCTAATTGGCGGCATATGTGGCGGGCCCCTTCAAGGTTCAGTAAATTGTGAGCCCCAAAAACAGAAAGCGGAATGTCGCCCATTTCTGTCTTTAAGAAAACTTTTCCGTTATTGATTTCGTATTCGGGAGTTTTATAAGGTATTTTTCTGAAATAATTTTCAGCACTTTCTACTACTTTTACTACTTCAGCATCTTCCTCATTATACACCAGAACACCACCCGGAGTAATACTTGCCGTGAATTTTCTGAACTGCTCAATATAATCATCAAACGTTTTAAAAACATTGATATGATCCCATGCAATACCACTCATCAAAGCAATATTGGGCTGGTAAAGTAAAAATTTAGAACGAAGATCAATAGGTGAGGAAAGGTACTCATCGCCTTCCAGTACCATAAAATCATTATCCTGGGTAAGTTTTACCATACAGTCGAAACCTTCCAGCTGCGCACCCACCATATAATCCACATCTTTTTGATGGAAATTAAGGACGTGCAAAATCATGGAAGTAATGGTCGTTTTACCATGAGATCCGGCAATGACCACACGGGTTTTTGTTTTAGACTGCTCGTAAAGAAACTCGGGATAAGAATATATTTTCAGACCCATTTCCTTGGCTTTTGCTAATTCGGGATTGTCCTGATGAGCATGCATACCAAGTATGACAGCATCAATATCAGACGTTATTTTTTCAGGGAACCAGCCCATTTCAGCGGGAAGAATTCCTTTCTTTTCGAGTCTGGATTTAGAAGGTTCAAAAATGGCATCATCTGAACCTGTAACCTGATATCCTTTGTCTTTTAACGCAATAGCAAGATTATGCATAGCGCTTCCGCCGATTGCAATAAAATGGGTTTTCAACTTATTTATTATTTTTTAACATTGTTATTAATAATCTCCTGAAAAGCAGTGAGTATATTGTTCCAGTTGGTCTTGAAATTGGGCATAATCATGCTGGCATCCGTTTTACTGCCTTCATTAGCCCCCTTCTTTATATTAATTGAAGTTGATACGTTGTCGTACAGCTTTTTATGATCTTCCTGTATTCTTCTGAAGTTATTTTGAGAAATCACATGATTCAGGTTTTTTAAATCTTCATCAGAAATTTTAAAATCCTGTTTGTATTTTTTTTCCTGGCCTTCAAACGAATAATGTGCATTATTACCCTTTATCAGTAGGTTTTCATAAATGGGTGCGAAACCTCCGCTTCTCGCATAACTAATATCAAAATCTGAATACACCTTTTGGCTGTTACATGAAACTAACGTGATGACTGCGAATAAAATTCCTATTATCCCTTTCATACTTTAAATGCTTTAATTATCTAAATCTTTTTTTTCTAATTTTTTTGCCTTTAATTCTTCATCATATTGGTGTAATAGGTTGAAATCTTCAGTTTGCTCAATAGCTGTCATGATTTTCAACAAAATTTCTGGTGCTTTCTCATTGTCATAATCAATATCCAGAGGTGCTTTAAACTCCATGGTAGGTTTTACGCCTGTTACCTTTACACGGAGCCCCTTTTTGTCAAACGCTCTGCGGAAACCATTGATCTTAATGGGAATCACAATCGGACGCTGGTTTTTGACTAATTTGGCAGTTCCTCTTCTTCCTTGTGCAAATGCCGATGTAGTTCCTTGTGGGAAAGTGGCTACCCAGCCATTGTCTAAGGCTTTCATAATATTGTCTACCTCAGTAAGATCTACCATTCGGTTTACATTCTGCCCCTCTGCTCTCCAGGTTCTTTTTACGGTGACAGCACCTGCAATTTTAAAAATTTTTGGAAGAATCCCTTTATTCATGGTTTCTTCAGCTGCAACATAATAAAAATCAATCTTGGGATTGAGGAGATAGATCGGGTTTTTAATGGTATTTAAATAGCCGTTGTTCACCGCGCAAAATGCATGATACATAGCGGCTACGTCAGCAAAGTAGGTTTGATGATTACATACGAAAAGGACATTGGAATCCGGAAGATCCACCAGGTGTTCCGTACCGGTTATCTTCAATTTATTAAAACCATTGAACCTTCTGTAGGATACAATTCCTAAAATAAAAATTATTAACCTTTTTAATAAATAAGGTGTTCCGAATGCATCGGTGAAAATATTTTTCTTCGCCATTTTTCAATTAAACACGGTTGCGCAAAGTTACATTTTTTTCAGCAACTGGCTGAATTCGCTTAATATCATTGCTGTAGCCCCCCAGATAATGTATCCGTTAAAGTTAATTACCGGTACTTCATGTCCTCCGGCGCTTGGAAGTGCCATAATTTCTGGGTTATCGGGTAGGTTTAAAAAAGAAGTGATAGGGAACTCAATCGTATCCACTGCTTCACTTTCCTGCAAAACGAAAAGCGGGTTCTTTTTAGTATATGAAATGTAGGGATATACATAAAAATTACTTGGCGGAATATAAATTGGGGACATCTCCCGGATTACTCTCAGATAATGTTTTTCTATTCCGATTTCTTCTGATGTTTCCCGAACGGCAGTTTCAGCAAAATCTCTGTCCGTTTCCTCGCGTTTTCCGCCCGGAAGGGATATTTGTCCGCTGTGTCTGTCATGCTCATTGATGGTGCGTTGGATCAACGGGAAATACCATTCGTTGTCTTTTAAATATAAAACAATGTTCACCGCTGCAAACTTTGGATTTTTTGCCAAAACCTCATCATAACTGAAAACGGGACGTGAAGGCGGAGAAAATACACCGTGGGCATTTGTCCCGGGCAACTCTACGTTTTTTATTTTCCTCAATAAATCTTTTCCAAAACTTTCCATAGCTCAAATTTAGCAATATAAATTGAAGAAAAGAATACCACTTAACATTAATTAACCATCATTGTGAGGGATTGGTAAGATGAGTTCATTCCGTATTTATACGTAACTGAAGGCGGTGATTTGCACCCACCGGGAAATAATGACTTTACCAACTGTAAATAATGATTTTTAAAATTTACACTTTTGCAGTGGTTTCTCACTTTGCTTTAGAATATACCTTTGTAAGACTATTAACCAATTAATTTATACTAAGATGAAAAACTTTATCACAGGTGTATTTACACTAATGGCTATGAGTTTCGGTTTCGCTCAATCAAACATTGATATGACTGCACAACTTGGAAACTTAAACGTTGCTACAGTAGACCAAACAGGTCTTTTGAACATTAATTCCTTAACGCAGGATGGGAATCGTAACACTGCAGACATTGACCAGATAGGAGTTTTGAATATCAATACTGCTTCAAGTGTTGGAAACAGAAACTCCATTGATGTAGATCAAACAGGATTGGCAAACTCTAATAATGTAAGCCAACTGGGAAACAGAAACTCTGCAGTAACCTGGCAGTTTGGAACATTCAACACTACAGACCAAACTCAGATAGGAAGAAGAAATGAGGTGTCTTCCACACAGTTGGGTAACAGCAATTTTGTGGTTCAGTATCAGGATGGAAGAAGAAATGATGCTTCTGCGATCCAATGGGGCAACAATAATTTTGCGGCTCAGGTACAGTTAGGAAGAAGAAATACAGCAAGTGGGCTTCAGGCTGGAAATTCAAACTTCCTGGTGCAATATCAGGATGGAAATGACAACAGCGCATCCAATGATCAGGTGGGTAATGGCAACATAGCTGCCGCCGTTCAGATTGGTGACGACAATACCTCTATGGGAGCACAAGTTGGAAATAATAACCAATTATACCAAATTCAGTTAGGAGATTCCAATACGGCAATAGATGTTCAGATGGGTAACAGTAATTTTACCTGGGTAACCCAAACAGGTGATTCCCACATCCATGTAGGAACTCAGATGGGTAACGGAAACTCTATGATTATCAATCAATCAAACTAATTAATAGAGGCATAGCCGTATTATGAATGTCAGTATTAAAAGGAGAGGCTGTTGTAGTTTCTCCTTTTTAGGCTTACCATGCAGAATATACCCGGAAACCATGATTTTACAGGTATACTGTCTGGGTGTGTTTTTTTCAGTTCTCTATTGATATACCTTTATGTAAAATTAATGCCATGTTTAAATTAGGACTCAGTGTCTGTATGCTTTTCATACTGCAGTCATTCAAATCACAGCAGGTTGATTGGGAGCATATCAACAGTAATAATGCTCTTGCAGCAATTGCTATCCAGAATAATGGATCTGATGCTTTCTATTCTACCATCATACAGGTGGGAGATTTCAACAAAGCAACTCTTTCTATCAATGAAAAAACGGATATTTCAGTACGGCAGCTGGGAGATTATAATACCCTTTTTTTTATGAATTCATTTACCGATACAGAAACCAGAACAGCCGTTACTACCCAGGGAAATAACAATATTATTGATATCACCGGAAGCAATAGTGTATCAGACGGAATGCAGATAACTGTAAAAGGAGATAATAAAACTGTTTTCATGAGAAATTACTAAAAACACAAATGATGAAAAATCTGTATCTCTTGAATCTGTGTATCTTTTTTATCTTCCTGTCTGTAAAGAGTTACGGACAGGAAGAAAAGAAGGTCATAGCTAAGATTGAACACAGTATGGTGGAAAACCAGATGAAGCTGAAAGCTACTGTTGCTAACAATACTGCGATCTACAAAGAGCTTAATTATCTTTTGGTTTCTATTAAAAAAGGCGGGGATGGCAACCTTTCCAATAACCGTCAAAGCGGAAAATTTTCAATTAACCCCAATGAAGTTAAAGTATTGTCAGAAATCAGTGTAAATCTTGATAAAAAAGATGCGCTGAAAGCCTTTCTGTATATCAAAGATGAAGAAACTCAAAAACTTGTTGCTAAAGACAGCCTGGAATTTAATAATGACTGGTTTAAAAAGAAAGCAGGCAGGGTGGAGGAAGAAACCGTATTTGAATTGAAAGGGCTGACCATTGATGAAACAAAAAGTAAAGTAGGAAAAGATTTTTATGATCTGTTTTATATGCAGTACAGCCAGCTTCCGGACAAGTCGAATGCTCCGGTTACTATTTCAGAACTTCCCGCTCGCGGTACCAGCAGCCAAATTAATGTTGAAATAGAAGATAAAGTGATTTACAGCTTCATGACCAATCCCAGTGAAGATTATCTGAAAGAACAGCTTGCCGGAAGCCTGAAATACATCAAAGAATTTAACGCCAGAAAAAACCTTATAAAAAATGAATTCATCTACTAAAAACGTCCGTTATGAAAACTTTTATAATCATTTTTACCTTTATTGCGGGCATATTCTCAGGAAAAGCCCAGCAGCTGGTTTATAAGCCCGTAAATCCTGCATTTGGAGGAGACACCTTCAACTATCAGTGGCTTTTAAGCTCAGCAAATGCCCAAAATCAGTTTGATGAAAAAAAAGATTACAGCAATCTATTGGGGAATGCAAACTCCCTGGACAGTTTCAGCCAAAGCATCAACCGACAGGTGCTGAGCGAACTGTCGAGAAAGCTGTTTGAAGACCAGTTTGGAGAAGGCAGTATACAACCCGGAAATTATCTTTTTGGATCGCTGTATCTGCAGATTACCACAACTGCCCAAGGACTTTTAATTAATATTTTGGATACCAGCACTGGCGATCAGTCCGAGATCGTAATTCCAAAATAAAAAAGTAACTAAAAACTAAACTTACCATGAGAGCTTACATTTACACCAGAATTTTTTTCTGTGCCGCCTTGTTATGCGTCATGCAGGCGTGCAGCTCACTGTTGGGACTGCCTTCAGATCCCCAAAAATCTACAATGGGAGAGAACACATCCTCTACTGTAGAATTGAAAAACCTTCCTCTTCCCAAAGAAAAAGTAGTCATAGGAGTCTATAAATTCCGGGACCAGACCGGCCAGTACAAACCCTCTGAAAATGGCAACAACTGGAGTACAGCCGTACCGCAGGGAACCACCACGATTCTGATCAAAGCCTTAGAAGACAGCAGATGGTTTATTCCTATTGAAAGAGAAAATATAGCAAACCTTCTGAATGAAAGACAGATCATTCGCTCCACACGGCAGGAATATTTAAAAGATGCCGATAAAAACAGCCAGTCGCTGCCACCACTTTTATATGCCGGAATTCTTCTGGAAGGAGGCGTTATTTCTTACGACAGTAATGTCATGACGGGTGGGCTGGGAGCAAGATATTTTGGCATCGGTGCCTCTACCCAATACCGCCAGGACAGGATTACCATTTACCTTCGTGCGGTCTCTACCTTAAACGGTGAAATTCTGAAAACCGTTTACACCTCCAAAACAATACTTTCAACAAGCGTTAACGGAAGCTTTTTCAGGTATATCGATACCGAGAGACTTCTGGAAGCAGAAATAGGGCTTACCCAGAATGAGCCTGTACAGCTTGCTGTAACCGAAGCCATAGAAAAAGCGGTAAAATCTTTAATTGTAGAAGGGATTCAGGATAAGATCTGGGGGAAAGCTGTGGAAGGTACCATCGGTTATCAATCCCTTATCGATGAATATACCCGTGAGCAGGATAAAAATATGAACAGAACCATTGGAAACAGGATGCCGGAAAATTACAGACAGAAACTCTCTGTATTTGCCAATGTGGAAGGACAGAAAGTAAAAGATGATTATGTAGGTCCTACAATGAATGTAGGTGGAAAAGTAGGCGTTAAATATTTTTTAAGCCCAAGTTTTAATCTTGAATTGAACGGTAACTATTTTACTTTAGAAAATAAAAATATTGAGAAAAAGAGCTATTACGTTCCGGAAATCAATCTGGAATACCTTTTTTTTCCAAGATATAAATTCAGTCCATACCTGTATGGAGGTTTGGGAGCCATGTTTTCAAAAGAGAGTCCCCAATATAAAGGACAGGTAGGAGGCGGTCTGGAATATATGATCGACAACAATATCGCTTTGAGGGCTTCTTCTCAGTATGATATAGGTTTTAAAGACGACTGGGAAGGATTGATCAAAGGAAAACATAAAGATCAGTCGATACGGTTTGCGTTGGGAATCAACTTTTATATTGGAAAAAAATAAAAACAAACACTATGAAAACTTTACTAAAAATTATCAGCATATTCATTCTTTATTTTTGCCTGTTTTCATGTAATGAAGAACTTACAGATCAGGCTCAGACAGGAATATTGAAAGGAAAAGTAGTGAAAAGAGGCACCAATGTACCGATTCCCAATGTGAAAATTTTTACAGCACCTACTACCCAGACTGTTTTCAGTGGAACTGACGGAACATTTGAAATTTCTAATATGCCTGTTGGAAACTATTCCGTAAAAGCAGAATTGTCAGGCTATATCACCACTTTTCAGGGGGTTAATCTGCAAAATCAAAATCAGCTGGTAACTGTGGTTTTTGAGATGGATGACGATACATCGTTGAATTCTCCTCCCACAGCCCCAAACCTGCTGAGTCCGGTAGATAATGCAGTGAATCAGCCTCTGAATGTAGAGCTTACCTGGGCGGCCACCGATCCGGATACTGCAGATATATTAAAATATAGTTTAACAATTAAAAATAACCTTGATATTAATGTAATTCAGGTTAATGATTTGAAAGTGAATCATTATACACTCTCAAATTTGAAGTTTGGTGTTAGTTACTTCTGGCAGGTGTCTGTTTCGGACAACATTCACCCGCCAGTTTTAAGTGCTGTTGGTAAATTTACGACCAATACGGTTCCTACCAACCGCTATCACTATGTACAGAAACAAAATGGAAATTTTGTGATCATCTCAAGCGATGCACAGGGAAATAATTTTCAGTTTACCAATTCATCTTACAACAGCTGGCGCCCAAGGAAAAATAACAATGCAGGATTAATTGCCTTCCTGAGAACCGAAGGGGGAAGCACACATCTTTATACCGCAAACCCTGATGGCTCAAATCCTTTTAAAGTGACGACCGTGCCTGCTGCCGGATTTAATAATTATGAAATGGATTTTGCATGGAGTACCAACGGACAGGAACTTTTATATTCTAATTTCAATAAATTATACAGAATCAATAAAGACGGAAGCGGCCTCAATCTGGTGTATACGACACCCGACGGAAGTATGATCTCAGAATGTGACTGGAGTTACGATGGAAGCAAGATCGCTTTAAAAACCAATGATTTCAACGGGTACAACACGAAAATCTATGTTATCGATATGATCGGGACTGTAGTAAAAACAGTGGTGACAGGAGTTTCCGGCGCGAGCGGAGGATTAAATTTTTCTGTCGATGGGCAGCTTCTTCTCTATACCCGGGATATGTCCGGTTATCAGGATAGCAGTGGCAATTACCGCCAGCTCGACTCCCATATTTTTGTCTATAATCTGGTAAGCAATGCAGTCTATGATATTTCTTTGGAAAGCGAAAAACCATTGGGAACAAATGATCTGGATCCCAGATTCTCCCCCAATAATGCACAGGTTATTTTTATGAACACCTCAAATGATAATATTTCCCAGAAAAACGTGGTGACCATAGATCTCAACAGTACTATGACAGATCTTTCCAGAGCAGTGCTCTTCAATAATGCAGAAATGCCGGATTATGAGTAAGGTGATGGTTGGCAGTTTATAGTTGACGGTTTATAGTATATAGTATATAGTATATAGTTTATAGTTTATAGTTGGTCATGAATACATTTTACATCGTACCTGCTACAAAAAAAGACTAAATATTAGAAGATTCGTCGCCTCAACTGTTATCATCATTAATACATTTTAATTTTTACATGGTACAAAAAAAATCCAAACCTTCAGGTTTGGATTTTTTTCTTAATCAATTATATGATTTTCAAGTGCGTATTTCACGACGCCTACGGAGTTTTTTACATTGAGTTTTAAAAGAATCCTTTTACGGTGTGTTTCTACAGTATTAATGCTGATAAAAAGCTTTTCTGAAATGTCTTTACTGCTTAGCCCGTCGCATATCAGCCTCAGTATTTCCATTTCGCGCCTTGTAAGCGGATCTTTGATGTGAGGATTTGCTTTTCCCGATTCATTACTTAAAAAATGGATCATGCTCTCTTTAGCGTGATTGCAGATGTAGATTTCATTTAAAAGCAGAGCCTGGATGGATTTCATAAATTCATCATACCGGCTGTTTTTATCGAGGTAGCTCTTTATCCCTTTATTAAACAGTTTTCTGATATCAATTACATCATAGCTGTTGCCGATAATAATGATCTTGATGTCTTTGTTTTCGGCGGTGATGTTTTCTATAGATTTATAGAGGTCCGTAAGCATCAGCATATTAGAGCTGATCATCAGGATTTCCGGAGCTTCTTCTTTTAATTGTTGGGAAAGTATTTCGAAAGAATTACAAATATTGATGGTGTTGAAAATTTTACTTTGAGAAAGCAGTTTCGATAATCCTTCTGTATATAACAAGGGTTCATCAAAAATAGTTAATCTTGGTTTCATCATGGTTAGTTTTGGTTATATAAAAATATAAAAAAAACTTTACATTTTAGATGTAATTAGCAATTAATTACGAATTATATTGTTTAAATGACTAATAAAATGTATTTTTTATTGATTATTTTGTAAATAATTCTCTTTTTGTGGAGTTTTGTTTAGATATTTTAGAGTTATTTCTGTTAAAGTCTATTATTCAATAGGGTTATAAGGTTCTTATTCCTGTCATATAAATTATTTAACTAACACAGTAGGGATATGTTGCACCGGGAAATTTACGGAGTTGGCAATAAAACAAAATTGATTGGCTTTATGATGAAGCTCTCTTGCTTTTTCAACCATTGATTCTTCTGTTACTGTAACTGTCGGATGTAATATAGCTTGTGTGAAATGCCCGCTGCCATTGGGTGTTTCTGTCATAACTCCTGTTGCGGTATCCTGATAATCTACGACAATAATTCCTTCTTCAGAACAAAAATGCAGATACCAGAGCATGTGGCAGGAAGATAGGGAAGATAAGAATAAATCTTCAGGATTATGTTTTGTTCTGTCACCGCGAAAAGCAGGATCGGAAGAACCTTCAATCAGTGGTTTATGATCAACGGTAATCGTATGGCTTCTCTCGTAATGCCTGTAGCTGCTGGTTCCCGTACCTTTATTTCCGGTCCATTGAATCGTAGTTTTGTAATGGTGTTCTTTGCTCATTGTTAATTGAAATATTTGAATGTTAAAAAGTATGGGTTAAAAATAAGGAAATCTTTTCTGCAGAAACAGAAAAAGCCCCTAGAAAACTAGAGGCTTTAGATTTTGTTTTAATTAGAATATCCTGATACTTCTTCTTTTTTAGAATTGTAAATTTTGTATTCTAAGTATTTAAAAGAATCCCTTGGGATAATGGTTACCCATTTTTTATACTTGATAAACCATTTCATCTGGATGCTTTTGATTCCCTTAGTAAGGTAGGCTTCCACAAATGGATGTACATGCAGGTAAATTTTTCCTTTATCCTTTTGCATGATATTTCTGATGGTTTCTTCCATCCTTTCCACGATAACAATTGGAGCTACAATTTCTCCGTCTTTGTTCGGGTTTTCTTCTTTGGTTTCGATCTGTTTTTCCGGACGGTTTCTTTGTCTGGTAATCTGGATCAGTCCAAATTTACTTGGAGGCAGAATCTTGTGGCGAGCTTTGTCGCGACTCATTTCCTCTTTAAGATGTTCAAACAGATTTCTCCTGTGATCAGGGTTGGTCATGTCGATAAAATCGATCACGATGATTCCTCCCATATCGCGGAGACGCAGCTGTCTGGCGATTTCTGTGGCTGCCATTTTGTTCACATTCAGAGCGTGTTCTTTATTGGCAGTATTTCCGGTAGTAATATTATTACCAGAATTCACATCGACTACGTGTAGTGCTTCTGTGTGTTCTATAACAAGGTAGGCACCTTTTGAGCTTGGAATGTTAACGTGTTTTCCAAAGCTCTGTTTAAGCTGTTTTTCGACGTTGTAATATTCCAGAAGTGGAATATGGGAATCGTAAAACTGGACAATATTCTTTCTTTCCGGGGCAATTACTTCTACGTAATTCTTCATTTCGGTCACCATCTGCTCGTCGTCACAGAAGATATTCACGAAATCCTGGTTGAAATTGTCTCTTAAAATAGCTGAAGCTTTATCTTCTTCACTTAAAACTTTAGACGGAACTTTATTTCTCTGGATATTATTAAAAGTAGTTTCCCATTTCTGAATCAGCTGATTCATATCGTTGTGCAGGTCTGCCACTTTTTTTCCTTCGGCAACCGTTCTGATGATTACACCGAATCCTTCGGGCTTGATGCTTTCAATAAGCGTTTTCAGTCTTTCTTTTTCCTCAGAAGTTCTGATTTTTTTAGAAATTGAAACCTTATTGTCGAAAGGAATTAAAACCAAAAAACGTCCTGTTAAAGAAACCTGGGTTGAAATCCTCGGTCCTTTCGTAGAAATTGGCTCTTTCGTGATTTGCAGTAGAACAAGATCATCTTTTGCAATCACCTTTTCTACCGTTCCATTTTTGTCTATTTCGGGTTGTAACTCGAAATTTTTTAAGCTTGAAGTGCTTTGTTTTTTAGAAATAGTATCTTTTAAAAACTTCTTGTATGTAAGATATTGCGGGCCCAGATCCTGGTAGTGCAGAAATGCATCCTTATCATATCCGATATTTACGAATGCAGCATTCAGGTTGGGTGCCAGTTTTTTTACTCTTCCTATAAACAGATCCCCAACTATAAAATCGCTTTTGTCCTCTTGCTCATGAAGTTCACATAGTCTTCCGTCTTCCAGTAGTGCAATCTTTGTAAGATCATCTTCATGCGAAACTATTAGTTCTTTCTTCATTTTGTTATTAAGATAAAATTGTTAAGATTATAGGGAATGGGCATGTTTTTTATCAAATTAAAAATATTTTAAATGTAAGGATTTAGAATTAAAGCCATCATATTTTATTAATAATAAATAAAAACATGTTATTATTTTCCGCGAAATCTTATAGTTGCAAACAAAAATATAGTCGGTAAACTTTAAAAAAATAAAGCTACCAACTATATTATTATATTGTAAATCTCGAGAAAAAGAGATTACTTTTTCTTATGTCTGTTCGCTCTTCTTCTTTTCTTTCTCTTGTGTGTTGCAACCTTGTGTCTTTTTCTTTTCTTTCCGCTTGGCATAATTTTAAATTTTTTAGTAACTAGTTAATATTCAGTTAATGTTTTATTTTACTGCGACCTTTGTTTTTACTTTCTCTACAAATGATTTTGAAGGTTTGAAAGCAGGAATGTTGTGAGCAGGAATCTCAATTGCAGTGTTCTTAGAAATATTTCTTCCTGTTTTAGCAGCGCGTGTTTTAATGATAAAAGATCCAAAACCTCTTAGATAAACGTTATCCCCATTATACATAGAAGTCCTGATCTCCTGCATAAAAGCTTCTACAACTTTCTGTGTTTCATTCTTTTCTGTTCCCAACTTATTTGAGATGGTGTTTACCAATTCTGCCTTTGTCATTTCCTTTTTTAATTTTAAATTTTAGGTGTGCAAATTTAGTTAAAAAAATTGAATACTAGCAAATTAGTCGCAAAAAATTTTTGTTTAAACAGTTGAGATTTTAGTATTTAATCTATATTAAGATTACATTACGATAAGGTTACATGCTGGAATTATAATAACCATTTTCTACACAGAAGCGGATGAGGTGAAGTTTTGTCTTCAATCCCAGCTTTTCCGTAAGCCTGTTGATATAGGTGTCGATGGTTCGTGTACTTAAGCTCAGTTTTTCTCCGATCTCCTTGTTACTGAAGCCTTCATAACAGAATTTCATCAGCTGAATTTCAGTTGGTGAAAGCTCTTCCTGGCTTTTTTTCTGTCTGTCCATGTACTCTGTAACGGCAAGGGGCTGCTGTTCCCATTCTTTGGAATACGCTTCATAATCGAAGGTGTCGGCAGCTATTTTACCCTTAATAATGTCTTTAATAATGCTGCTTTTTTTCTCGCAGTAATAGACATTGGGAATTTTTGAAAGAATTTCGGCCATATCTTCCTGATAGGTTCCCGAATACGTAACGATAGGGGTTTCCGTATTGCTTTGTCTGATGTACTTTATGGCTTCTATTCCACTTAATACCGGCATAAAAAGTTCAATAACAAAGACATCTTCCTGTCTTCTGTAAATTCTATTAACGAGCTCATGCCCATTGTTACAGTCATTAAGAAGCATATAAAAAGGATTTTCCAACAGCGTCTTGACCATGATCTTCTTGAAATAAAAATCACTGTCTGCAATCGAAAACCGCACGGTATTAGTTAATATCTTATTCATTTTTAATATCGATTTGGTGTAGGATATTATAAAATTTAGAGGCCTAATTTATGAAAAACTTATGAAAGTGAAAGTTAATCTTAAATTAATTAATAACACTACAGTGTTTACCGGATAAATACAGGGGGAAAATACGTATTGTACATAAAATTTTTTTTTTATATTTTCACTGGCCAAACAAATCACAAAAATATGTCTTCAAACAGGGAGAAAAAATTAAACAAGTCTGACGTCAGAGTAGGCATTTGGAAGTTTATTCTGTCTTTTGCCGTTTTATCACTGGTTTCCTTTGTGTGTGTATTATTCTTTTTCAAAAGCTATGATACCCAGCGCGAAGGAATCAGGAGAGAATCCGATGCTTATAAAGATCTTATTGACCGCAGTGATGCCTTGAAAGAACATGTTGATAATATCTATGATCGGATGAACCAGCTGAGTACCGATAAGGTGGAGAACGAAATTTTCCTTAGAACCAATATTATAGATAACTTAAGAGATGCGAAAAACATCATGGGCAAAGACAGTTCCCAAAGTTTTAAGCATTATGCTATTTTGATGAAACAGATCGAAACGATGCTTGCCCTGAAAAATAACATCAGTAGTGTACAGAACAGGAAAAATATTGCTAAGAGGGATCTTAATGAATGTATGAACAGGGTAAATGTTGCGAACAAGGAACTTAAGATTGATCCTACAAGAAAATTTACAGGAGGCAGAAGAAAATAAAAACATATGCAAGGACACGTTACATTATCTAAAAAAGAAAAGCATTATCAGTTTTTTTATTTAATACTGATGCTTTTCGCTGCAATGATATTTTTAGGAATACTCTTTTTGAAAGGGTACGACTCACCATTTTCCGATGAAGATGTGCGGGGGATTCAAAATCTGGAACAAAAGTCGAAATTTGAGCAGAATCAGAAGGTTATTATACCTATTATGGACAGTACCTATTCCATGATCACCAAGCTTACAGACGTTGCACCAGAGCCGTTTGTGGAAAATAACATCGCACTTGGAATCAATGATCTCCAGAATTATTTTAATGCAAAAAATGACATCATTGACGTGAGAAAAGATGCATATCCGCAGATTGCTAAATTCTATAAAATGTATTTTGATGATAAAAAAGTAATTTCTTCAACCACGGAAGACATTAAGAAGTTTGAAAAACAGGTGGAGGATTGCAGAATCGGATTTAAAGATAAGCAAAACAGACTTTTTCAGCGTGAAAATGAATTAAAATCAAGAACGCAGTAATCAAATCAAAATAAATATTAGAACAAAACACATCACAATTATTAACTATGAATTATTTTCAAAAGAACAAAAAGAACATTATTATTGGTGTTATTGCAGCCCTGCTGATCGCAGCGCTTGTTGCATTGTGGCTCCAAAAAAAGGTGATCCATTCTGCTGATGATATTGTTGGGGTTGTTTACCCATCTAATCTGTCAGTTGGAGATACACTTTTATTTGAAGATAAAACCCAATTTGCGAAGACAAAAAGATGGAATTTCGGGGACGGAAGCACCTCTGATAAAAACAGTGGTATTCACTTTTATGACAAACCTGGCTACTATCAGGTAAGTTTAATTGTCGATAACAAATACACAAAATCCTTCCCGGTAATGGTATCCGCAAGAGGAATTCCGAAGCCGAAAGACTCTACCAAACTTACAACAACCATTGATGCTCAAACGCAGGCGATGCAGAATGAAAATGTACAGTTTCGTGCTATTTCCGATGCAACGCAGTTTTCATGGAAGTTCGGAGAAACCGGAAATACAGACGCCAAGGATAAAATGGCAATTTATGCTTATAAAAAACCCGGAGATTATGTAGTGACATTATATACGGAAGAAAGCCAGGAGCCTGTTTATCACCGTATCAAAATTCTTCCCGCTTACGATGCTCTGCAGGAAGAAGAAGTATCTGTAGAAGATTCTTATGCAAAAATTGATAACGATTTTAAATACCGTTTGCAGCAGATCGCTAACGGTAATAATTTCAATATGAATTATAATTATCTGCTGAGAACCTATCTCTGTAACAACGAAAATACAGTTGTAAAAGTGAACGACAGCAAAACGAACAACTTTTACATGTATTGCGCAGGACTTCAGTTTGATAAAAATACGGTCATCCAGACTGTAAAAGTGAATTTTGATGATAAACAGAACTGTGTCACCAAAGTTGATATAAACCAAAGCAAATAACATCATCCGATATTCCGGATGCACACCACTCATAAAAAAAATAGGATGAAAAATAAACTTCCTCTAGCAGCATATTATATAGGTCTTTCTGTTTTACTGACGAGCTGTCAGGTAAAATTACCGTCGAAAAGAACACCTGAACCCGCCCAGTACGGTCAGGTGGATAATTCACCTGTCGTTAATGGATATCCGAAAAAAGCCACTCCGTGGATTGTAGTTTCGGACCGGTCAAAAAATACGGCCTACCTTGATAAAAGTGATGAGAAATCATACAAAGAAGTTAAGTTTCTGGAACCTTTGATGGTCTTAAAGCATAGAGACGGAATGGTAAAGGTTGCCGAATATATTCCGGATGCCCTGATGAAAAAAGTTTCATCAAAATCGATTAAAACATACGGCTGGATTCCCGAATCAGACCTTCTTCTGTGGAACAATTCTTTGAAAAGCGAAAAAACAGGATATCCTGTCAGAGTAGCAGTTGTTCCGAGCAACAGTGAAGTGATCAGGAGCTCAGACCGGTATTACAAAAACGATTCTATTATGGTGTTTAATTCACCAAGTCTGATAGAAACCGCCAATGTTAAAATTCCGAACGGTCAGATGGTATACGTCTACAAACAGGCCGAAAACAACAAAAGATTTCTGGTAGGTAAGAAACCATCGATTGACATGGATAGCATCAGCACCAGTCTGTATGGCTGGGTAAGCTCCAATGTAGTGTCTACGTGGGGTGAACGTTCTGCCATAAAATTGAAAAATGATACCGGAGTTACAGAAACAGGCTTAGGAATACATGAAGGATATCCGGGAGCAGCAGGCGCAGAAAACAAAACAGCAATTCTTCTTACTGATGTTAATAAAAGAACACCACTTGAAAATATTTACCCGGTAAGTTTGGCTTTAAACGAAGCTCAGACCCCCGATTCCAAAACCAAATATTTCACGAATATATTAGACTACAGCAATAATTATATATTCAATGTGTTAGGAGAAAAAATTAAGTTTGACCGCTATAGAGAGATCACTGAAAAAGATAAAGCGATTAATATCGTTTTTGCACTCGATGTAAGCGCACAAAATGCTCCCTATGCTCCTATCGTAAAATCTTTATTGCAGGACCTTCAGCTTAGATTTGAAAAACCTTCTTATTTTAATAGTGTAAAATATGGAGTGGTACTATATAAAAATAACTCATGTGGCAGCAATATCTCTGTTTCTGATTTAAATACAGATTACAGTAAGATTACCAAATTTATAGATGAAAAAACCAATGAGATGAACTGTCCAAGCAACAGTGGTTACCAGCCGGTAGGTGAAGCCCTTGCTGCAGCAGGAAACCTACTTTCAGATGTTCCGGACGAAACGAATATCGTGATCACAGTAGGAACATCAGCTAATCAAAGCGGGAATATGTATAGCGTAATCAGTTCGCTTACCCAGGCGCAGGCCAGGTTAATCATGTTCCAGACCAGTGCAAGATCATCAGATACCTACAATGATTTTGTCTTGATGGCAGAAAATATAGTGACCAATACCGCTAAAAACATTGCTGAACTTAAAAAGCAAAAGATCATCAACCAGAGTGATGTTCTTACAAAAAACAATTTCAGCCTTATAGAAGGAGATGCCGGATTCTTCTCATTAGATTATCCCAAGCAAAGTATGTCTCAGGGATTTGTAATATTCCCTAAAAAAGGAGACATCGCAACACCGGGATATCTGAAAAAATCAGTAGACAGTTTGATTGCTCAGGTGACTTTAGATAATCAGACGATTGATAAATCATTGAATGAATATTTCCATTCCTCAGTAGGAGCAGGAAGAACAGATGTAGATATGAAATACAAATATCTGTATCCGGGTCTTACCAATCCGGTTCCGGCAGGAATTGCTGCCCAATTGATTAACTATGGAAACCCATTCCTGGTAAAAGGATATATTCCAAAAGATTTGAAAGATTATAAACCTAGCATTGAAAAAGGAATCCTGATTTCTGAAGTTGAATACGATAATCTTAAAGCATTCTACACCGAGATTTATCAGAAAACCGATGCTGAAAAAGTAAGCTTCAGCCAGTCAGCGGCGATTAAGGAATATGTAAACATTTTGAAAAAATACAATCCTACGATCAAATTCCTGGATAAATCAGAATTGTATGAGCTGCCGATGTCATATGCGGTAGGAATGAGTACAGGTTTTGATAATTCCGAAGAAGAAACCATGTCCAAATACAAACTGAAAGGCTGGAAAAAATCTAAAATTGTTAATAAAGAAACTGTAAGAACGTATTTCAGATATTACAAAGTATTAGCAGACAGAATGCTTAATCATAGAAACGATCCTGCGGTGAAAATTCAGCAAAACGGACAGACATTCTATTGGCTGAATGAGTACTTTATGCCAACAATGATGCCTGTTGAAGAACCGGAATATACTAAACATTAATAACTTATAATAATGAAAAGCAGAAATTTATTTCTGCTTTTTTTATGTATTACCGGAAATTTTTTATCTTTGATAACACCCAAATCATGAAGTATGTCAAATCAATCATCATCTCAGGACGGCAAATATTTTGTCGTTCAAAAGGGTAAGTCCCAATGTAACCAGGGCGACCAGTTTCCCAAGCATAAAGTAACAACGCATCAACAGCACTACTGGAATGATGCGGAAGGCAGTGCGGAATATCTTGCCGTAACAGAAGATGATCTGCAGTTTGATCCTCCCGGTCCCAGTTTTGGAAAATGTAAACTTAAGCCAACCGCTGGAGGATATTTGCCATGTGCCTATGCTCCGTCAGGAAAATGGCAGAAAACCTATGAAAAAGTAAAAGTAATGGGGAAAAGCTGTGTAACGGAAGCTTCAGAGCTTCAGTGCACAACAGGCGGAAAAATTACAATTAAAGATCATGGGCAGCGCGGACAGATGAGCAAGAAGAATGTACAGAATACCGACAGTAAAACGGTGCAGCATATCAATCCTCTGGTAAAAATGGATGACTTTAAAGAATCTGTTGAGGAAAGTGAAATCGACGCTTATTAACTGCTAAAATTTTCTACAATGCCAACAAAACAAGGAGTTTCAAAAATATCAGGAAACCCTTCTCCCAAAGTAGGCGAGAAGGCAGTTTACACAGTTACAGAATGGTATCCCGGTACCCCCGAGGAGAAAAAAAATCCGGCAATGGTTACCTGGGAATTATTTAAAAAGCGTTCAAATGGAGGCTTTACCACTACCAATATCAAGAAAAAAGGCGACGGAACATTTACTTTTGGTGAAGTTTCTTATAAGCATACCTATCGGTTGGAAGCCTATCTTAATGAGCCTGAAGGAGGAGGATTAACCACCATAGATATTACCCCTCAGCCAACCGCTGTTCCTAAAATCAATAAAGTTGAGCTTCTGTATGTAGATGATACAAAAGGAACCGTTTTCAGCTACATGGAAAAACTCGTAGCCAAGGCTCATTGTGTAAACCTTGCAGGGGAAAAACTGCTGTTTACCCTATGGGAAGATGATGCCAAAGGAGAAGGGCATAATACCAGTAATCTGTTTATAGATAAAAAAGAAGGAACAGTAGGTACAAATGGAGTGGCCACTGTTGAATTTCTGCTGACAAAAGCTTTGGTACAGAAAGCGGCCAAAGGAGAAATGGATAAAGAACTTGAATTTTACGTTACCGTAGAATATTATAAAGATAAAAAACATGCATCAGACAATGTAAATGTCAAAAATCCCGAGCATACGCCTCCTGTACAACCCAAATCTCCATCGTCACCTGCTCCTGCTCCCACAACTACGCCTCCGAAAGCCAAAGGCTCTCCAGCAGCACAAAAACAGCCTTCCAATAAAGAAACCGGAATGGTAGATCAGGTAGTTGACTGGTTTAAGGAACTTTGGGATTGGGGAGAATCCAGCGGTAAGGTAAAGCCGAAACAAGCACCAACTCCTCAGAAACCGGACGGTAAAGCAACCTCTAAAGTTAATGATCAGGCAAATGCGGTAGATTGCGGCGGGAAATACTGTATTAAGAAAGGAGATAAAAGCGAACTCATCAGAGAAGTCAATATCCGTCTTTCAGGCTTTGGAGGAAATGTTCCTACAGATGTATTTACAGACCGAACGGAAAAAATGATTAAACAATTTCAGAAAGATTATATGAAAGTCCCTGAAACAGGGAAAATCTGCGGTAATGTTCTGCGGGCTATTGATGATTTTTCTACAAAATTTGATATCAGCAGCACCTTTTGGGGTCAGATTAAATGCTCTTGCGGTACAAAAGGAAAAGTAGCAACCAGTAAGCTGAGAGGAACGAAAGAAACCAATAACTGTAAAGGTTTTGGTGACGGTACCGGAAAAGGAACTTATAAGTCGACTACGAAAACGGAAGCTTTCCATAAATATGAATATCCGGGATTGCACAGGTCACTTTTATTCGGATTCAAAGCACTGCAGTATTATTTCAGCCTTCAGAAAACTTTTACCATAGATTCCTTCAGCTCCGGATACCGATGCCGTTTTAAAAACTATACCACGACCAATCATCAGGGGAAAGCAATTGACATGCAGTTCAGTAAAGGAACCTGGGCGATAAGAGGACCGCAGAATAAAAACCTTAAAGAGTTGAGGGATATGAGGGATAACATCTTCGTAAAATACCTTGGAGCTCAAAAAGAATGGCCTGATAAAGACAAATTCTCAATAGAACCTATTGATCTGCTGTATGATAAAAACAAAAACCCAAGATATGACCATACGTTCAGCTGGATCCATATGGATGTAAGGGAATTCAGTACAGAATACCTTGATGATAAATATTTCTGCAAAAGTGCTACAGAACTTAATGGAAAAAGCATTGTGCAGCTCGCCAAAGAACTTGGACAAACCAAAGTATGTGAATGTTTAAGCGGATTTCAGGCTCAAAAGCCGGTAGCCAATAAACCAGGAACATGCTACTGTACAAAAGACCTTACAGAAGAAGTGCTTGTGTCCATTGGAGTAGCTAAAGATAAAGCCAAAACGTATCTTGAAGCACTGAATAAAACCATGACAGATTATAAAATCAATACCTGTCTCAGAAAATCCCATTTCCTGGCGCAACTTATCCATGAATCCGGAAACTTTAAATATACGGCAGAGCTTAATGTCGCAGATACTGCATACGGAGGCTATAAAGGCCGCGGATTAATCCAGCTTACCGGTGCCGGCAATTATAAAAGATATGGTGATTATGAAAATCAGGATTTCACCTCATCATTAGACAATAAAAAGAAACTTGAAGCCCTGCCTTACAGTGTAAGATCGGCAGGATGGTACTGGACGGAGCTCAAAAAAATCAATGAAAATGCAGATGTTAACGATTTAATTTATATCACCAGAATTATCAATGGTGGATTAAACGGATATAACGACCGTCTGAAATATTTCAAAAAAGCATATGAAAATATGTATGCGTCCTGTAAAGATAAAGACGATAAAAAAACAGATGAATTCATCTTCAAAGACAGCAAGGCCTATAACGATAAAAGAGGCTCCTTTGCCTGGGGATTGTGGCATGATCCTGATCTGGATAAATCTGGATGTACCAAAGATAAAGCTAAGGCGATTGAAGGCTATACAAGATTTATAGCTCTGGCCGGTAATGCATTTGATGAAACCAATTGGTATAATGTTCAGAAGATGAGTGGTTTAAGCAGTATCCGTTATTATGTTAAAAAGAAACAGGGAAATAAGATGGTGGACGTTGCCTATGTCAAAGTGCTGAAAGCTGCCGAAACAAGACTTAAAGCCTTACAGGGGAAATAAATATCCTGTTAAATAAAAGTATATCAACGGTTTAAAACCAAATATCAGAATCCATGTATTATAAAACCCATTTTATATTCATTTTTGCTTTCCTGATCTGTTGTACAGAAAGGTCTAATACAAAATCTGTGTTGGTAACAGCAATGGAAAACAAGGCTGTAACCAATAGGGCATCTGTAGGTGAAAAAACCGCTACAGATCTTGTTGCCCTGCCTTTTGATTTTGAAAAATATACCGCTTTATGCATCCAAAAAGGAGCTTCCGAATGTGCTGAAAGATATCCGGTGCTGAACCAAGAAAGCTCAGATAAGCTGATGGCGACATTATCCTCAAAACTGGAAGGAACTCCCGAAAGAATTTTTCAATTACATGTCAGCCAGAACAATGACTTTAAAATTTATATCATCTGTTTTGATGGAGATTCAAGTGCTGAAGAAATGGTTGTCATGAAAGGAGATAAAATAGTGTCACAGGAATCGTTAGGCTATGCAATGCCTGAAAATAAGACCTATCAGTCATTTTCTGTGAATCAGGACCTAACCGTGGATATCTATGAGGTCAATTACAGTGATTTCAAAAAGAAAACCATCAGAAAATATAAAATACAGGCAGACGGCAGCATCTCCAAAATCTAAAAAGATAAGCCGGACAAACCTTATTCGTCCTGCTTTTTGACTATATTTAAAATGAAAAATAAAGCGTTTATGAGTAGAAAAAATATTCTCAGTCTGGTAATTATATCGGCAGTTTGCCTGATGTCATGTAAGAAAAATACAACCCCCCAGCCGGAAAAAAATACAAACATTACGGCTATTCAGAATAATACCCCAAAAGATTCTCTAAATGAGACGGCATCTTTTCAACAAAATAAAACAGAAGCATCAGCAACGGACCATCAGGTTATACCTTCCAAAACTAATGTAACAAAAAAGGATGTCAGCGAGATAAAAGGCCGTTTTGTAGCAGAAAATTGTGAAAACGGTAGATTTTCCATTGTCATTGCTGAAGTTAGTAATAAACTGACTTTCAAAATCTATGATAAAACCAAAATAATTCTTTCCGGTAAAGCAGAAACCTCCATCAATGATGACGGCACCACCACCATTGCAATGGGAAAGATGGGCGGGATGTTTGCTGACGATAAAATTACCGTGCAGAACTATGGAAATTCTATGAATGAATATGAAAATTTCACACAATGTGAAGATAAATATTTAGAATTCACAAGAAAATAATATAACTGGTTTTTGTACAAAATAAAGAAATTATCAGTGAAAATTAGTCTAAATTAATTGCTCTCCAAACGAATACAGAACTATGATCATCCATTTCATCATTTCCGGAGAAACGCTGGAAAGCATTGCTGAAGAAATACATCTCGAAAATCCCGAATACCTGAAAGAATACCACAACAGGTATTGTGCAAAAGAAGATTATATCTACGATCAGCTGATTCCAAGAAAAAAACTGCTTATCCCCGAAATGGATAAGATCCAGGAATATAACAGCAGAAATGATGCACCTTTCAAAAAAACAGTGTTGAACCCTGAGCTTACTTTTGCTCCGGAACATACAGAAAGGAAATACCGAGTTACTATTACAGAAACTCACGAAAAAGAAAAAGGAGACAGTAAGAGCAATAATATTGAGTACAGCGTAACCTTACAATGGGTAAAAAAAGATCTCCATACCCACACTTTCCATATTTCGAAAGAAGATTTTTATACTGAAAATGACAGCAAGATGTCCAGCCTCGCCATCGAATGTATTCAGTCCGTAAATCCCTTTCAGATCACAACAGATTCAAAAGGTGAAATTCTTACTATCAGCCTTTTACCGGAAGTCATTAAAAATTTCGGAAAAGCTAAAGAAAGACTTCTCGATCTTTTTCCGGACCCATATGCAGCCAGATACATCGAGGATTTTGAATATGTCTTATCCAATCAAAAGCTTTTTGAAGAGCGGATGAAACAAGATACGTTCCTGAGGATATATTTTTCGGGCTTAAGAAATGAATTTAAAAATGGGAAATCCTATTTTAGGCAATTAATCACTCATGAAGATGTTCCGTTAACCATCCGGCAGACGATCGAAGATGAAGACTATACCGATGAAGTGGACCTTCTGCTGAATCTCTCAAAATCTGAGACTCAGGATCCTGTAGAATATGACGGAACTTATACCGTAGCAACAGAAGATGGAATAATAAAAAGAGCCTGGATAAAATATTCTATTTTCCGTTTTGGGGAAAAGTATACCACAAGAATTGCAGTTGATGAGTTGTTTTAACCAATTGTTATTGAATGCTTTATAGTATTCATAAAATCAGTAGTCGTAGAACTACGACATCAAATCGTAGAATTACGACAAAATTTAAAATTTGTATTTAAAAGCTTTTGAGAAAAAAAAACACGTTTTATATTTGCTATAGAAATCATCAAATAACAAAATAATAACGATTAAAATTTATTATCATGGCAGCAAATTCAAGAGGAATTTTAAAATTCAACGGAAGCGAAGGACAAAAATTATTAAAGCTGAACTACAGCGTATCAAGATCTACTGACGTATCAGGACGTGTAGCATCAGATCCTTCCAATGCACTCATCAAGCTTACTATAGAAGCTACAGAAAAATCAGACATTCTGGAAAGTTTACTAAACGGAAAGTATAAGCCTACCACAGGTGAAATTACTTTCAACAAATCTCACGAAGAAGGAACATTAATCACTTTAAGCTGGGAAAACGGATACGTTATTCAGCACGAAGTGGATTTCGATGCGGTAGATGAAAATTCTATGCTGATCAGTTTTATTGTAAGTGCAGAAAAAATCAACTATGGTAATTCTGCTTACGAAGGAATCTGGCCAAAATAGTACTACACATCAACAACATTCATAAAAAAAGACTGTCCCCAAAAAAGACGGTCTTTTTTTACCATTAGGAAAAAATATATCTGTTTTTGATTCACTTTTTTATGTCCAAAAAGAGACTATGTCACATTTGAAAGACATAATTTACATTATTGGAAAAAAACTAATATCTTAGTGTACATAAAATCTTATATGATTATAGATCATTATGTTGTTTAAAATATAATAAAACAGAATTCTGAAAATACACCAACATCAGATATATTATTAATTTTTGAGAAAAATTTTAAAATGGGAGTACTAGTAACCAACGAGACCGTAAAACAATTATTTCACATTGCTCAGTCGATCGCCAAGGAAAATTATAATGCCGCGTATGGCGGTCCGCATATTCTGCAGGCTTTAATGCATAAAGATATCGGGCTTAATGAATTTCTGAAAAATATAGATAAAGACCCCGGATATTTTTATGAATGGGCCGATGTCCGCATTGAAGATTATCCTAAAACTACCCATCTTCCGGATGATATTAAAGAAGATGACACAGTGGATACTATTATAGAAGAAGCCGATGATATCAGGTTAAAATTAGGGCTGGACGAGATTACTCCAATCTGTATCCTGACAGCTATTGTTAAACCCCAGGTAGCTTTCTCATTACAGCAGCTGAAATCACTTCCCCTCAGAGAACATGAGATATTTAATTTATACAGAAAAGATACTCCTTTCAACGCATCTGAAGATGGTGAATTTGCTTCACTCTTTTCAAATGGGTCTGATTTTTCGGATTCATCATTTCCATCCATTAAAAATTATTGCGTAGACAGAACGGCACAGGCCAGAAAAGGTGATCTGGAAAATATTATAGGCCGTGACAAAGAACTCAGAATGCTTGTGGAAATCCTTTGCCGAAGAAGCAAACCGAATGTCATTATCATAGGAGAACCGGGCGTAGGAAAAACAGCCTTGGTAGAAGGTTTTGCCACCGAAATTATAAAAGGAAACGTTCCTGATATGCTGAAAAACGGAACCCTTTTAGAGCTTGACACAGGCGCATTGCTTGCCGGAACCTCTTATAAAGGAGAAATTGAAGACCGTCTGAAAAAGGTCATCAACGAGTGTAAAAAAATTGAAAAAGCCATTCTTTTTATAGATGAAATTCACACCCTGTTGGATCCAAAAGGAAGCATCGGAAACGTGGCCAATCTTTTAAAACCAGAATTGGCGAGAGGGGAAATTACCGTAATCGGTGCAACGACTCAGGAAGAATATAGAAAAATCATCGAGCCGGAACAGGCGTTCAACAGACGTTTCGAAGTGTTGACAGTTCATGAGCCGGATGAAAAAACATGTGTTAAAATGATCGATGTTCTTTTAGATGGGTATAAAAAACACCACGGAATCGAAGTGGAAAAAACCGCGCTTCCGGAATGCGTCCGTTTAGCAAAAAGATATGCAAAAGGTAAAAAATTACCGGATGCGGCGATTGATCTGTTAGACAGAACCATGGCAGCGATCAAAATGCTCGATGAACTCTCTGAAAAAGAACTTGAAAGCTGGAAAGAAATCTATGAAAACATTCTCAAAGAAGAATATTTAGATGAAAAAGACAAAGCAGACGAACTGATCTGGAATTATAATTTGTTGAGAGATAAAATCAGTCCGATTTTATGGGGTTCACTCAGTGAGCAGCCACAGATCGACAATTCAATGCCGGTTGAGGAAATTCAGAAAATCATTGAAGAGACCTATGCAGAGCTCGTACAGCACGCAGCAAAGAAAAGAGAAAAGGTAGACCGCCTCGAACTGGCAGCAGTGATGGCCGCAAAAACCAATATTCCTATCGGTAAGATCCAGGCTCAGGAAAAAGAAAAACTCCTGAATATGGAAACTCTTTTACTGAACAGAGTAGTGGGGCAGGATCATGCCTTAAAAATCCTTTCCGATGCCATTGTTGAAAACCGAAGTGGTCTTAACAAACCTGGACAGCCTATCGGATCATTCTTTCTTTTGGGACCTACCGGTACCGGAAAAACAGAATTAGCCAAATCGATGGCAGAGCTTCTTTTCAATGACGAAAAAGCAATGGTACGATTTGATATGTCTGAGTTTAAAGAAGAACATTCTGCCGCATTATTATACGGAGCGCCTCCGGGATACGTAGGGTATGAAGAAGGAGGAATGCTGGTCAACAAAATAAGACAGCAGCCATATACCGTAGTTTTATTTGATGAAATTGAAAAAGCACACCATTCTGTTTTTGATGTGTTTCTACAGATCATGGATGAAGGAAAAGTACATGATAAACTTGGTAAAGAAGGAGATTTTAGCAATGCATTGATTTTATTCACCTCCAACATCGGAAGCGAGGAAATTGTAAAACAGTTTGAAGAAGGAAAAGTTCCTGTATCTTCCTCACTGATGCAGATTATGTCTAATTCAGGAAGATTCAGACCTGAATTTTTAGCCAGAATTACGGAAATCATTCCTTTTGCACCAATCACAGAATCAATTGCAGAAAGAATCTTTAACATCCAGTTGAAATCCCTTCATACGTCACTGACGAGATTAGGAATTGTTCTTAAAATTACCGATGAAGCCGTTAAAAACCTGGCATTAGGAGGGTTCAGCAGTAAATATGGGGCAAGACAGATTTCAGGAGTTATCCGTGCGCAGCTTGCAAGACCGATTTCCAAAATGATTGTAAGAGAAGAAGTAAAAGCCGGGCAGACCATTTCAGTAGACTGGAATACAGAAGAACAACAGCTAAGTTGGAAAGTAGATTAATACAAAGTGAAAAGTGAATTTGCCACAGGTGAATTTACTTTTCACTGTTAAATATAAACTAATGGAAATGAAAATTATTTTCAAAAATATCTTGACAGGATTATTGTTGATGGGAACTGTCACTTTTGCCAATGCCCAGTTTATTGAAGCCTCAGACACCTCAGAAGGAAGTGTCCGGAAATACAAAAGTATCATTAATGCCAATAAAGATATCGTTGATTTTATAGAATACAGCCTTGTTCAAAAAGGGCTGCCAAGACATCTGAGAAATCTGGCTCTGATTGAATCTCATTTTAACAGAAATATCACTTCCGGAGCAGGAGCAGTGGGTGTTTGGCAGTTTATGACCGCACATGCCAACCAATATGGGCTTTCAGAACAAAACCGTAATGATTTGTATAAAAGTACAAAAACAGCAGTAATTTCTCTGGCCAGCCTCTATAAAAAATACAATAACTGGGTGACCGTAGTGGCTGCCTATAATTGTGGAGAAGGAAATATTGCCAAAGCCATGCAGGCCGCAGGTTCGTCCCAGTATCATGAGTTTTATAAATACCTTCCCGGAGAAACCATCAATCACGTGAAAAAATACCTAAACGCCTGTTATGCTACAGGAGAACTTCCAAGCGTTCTGAGCAATTATAACAGCTCGCGTATGAATACTGTTTTCTTTACCGAAGGCGGAAACAGAAAAATTGATGAGTCCCTTTCGGAAACGGATATCAATGCTGGATTTAACCTCCACGTCATTGCCGATGAACTTAAAGTAGACGTAGATAAAATACTGGCATGGAATCCCGGTATCGAGCAGGAGCTGGAGAAAAAAGGAGAAAGTACTTTTTATCTCCCAATGGATTTAATGCCTGATTTTCTTTTAAGAAAAAATAAAATACTCTCACGTTCAATAAAACAGGGGAGGTAACACCAAAAAACACCACACACCACACTAACAATTTGTTTAACCTATCCAAACACAGAGAATATGAAAACAGAATCACAAGATATACCAAAAATGCCTTCATTTCGTCCCGCACAAAATGCTGACGGTGTTTCAGAAAGTCATCATACCGGAATCAACAGGTTGGTGAAGCTTTCTTTAGTAGTTGAAGGAAAAGTAATCAAATATTACAAGCATTTTAAACTCAAACAGAGTGCACAGCGTCACCACGAATTTACTCTTACATTGGCACATGATGCCTTGGGAGACCGGCAGACCCATACCCTGGAAGAAGCTAATAAATTTCTGGGAAAACGTCTTACCGCTGTTATTTCCTATAAAGATGTTGAAAACAGTCCGGAAAGAAATTTTGTAGGTATTATCACCAAGGTGGGTTTCAGCCAGGAAAAAATGAGTCTTGGAAATATTGTGCTTTCCGGGTACAGCCCGACTGTTCTGTTGGATGGTGCGCCGCATATTCAAAGTTTTGGAGGTACCCAGCCTGTCAATATGGGAATTATTGCAGAAGAAGTCATTAAACAAGGTATTGACAGCAGCCGTTTTGATGTAAGAATTGATACCAATGACTATTCCCAGATCATCTACAGCAGCCAGTATGATGAGACCCATTACAATTATTTGGCAAGAATGGCGGAAGCCTATGGAGAACAGTTTTATTATGATGGTGAAGTGCTGCACTTCGGGAAACTTCCACCACAGAACAAACCCATACGGTTGATCTACGGAAGCAATGCCAACGATATTAGAGTTGAACTGAAAGCAGTACATACAAAACCTCAGTTCTATGGATACAACAGTAATAAAAATGAGAAGCTTACTTCAGGAGCAACACCCATCAGCCATGTAAGTGATCTTGCAAAAACGGCCTATGGGCATAATGATAAAATTTTTAAAACACCCGCATTGCAGGTAGCCCCAATCAAAGGAGCTACCCATCTCGATATAGAGCATTCACAGCGAAGTTTTGCAGGAAGTGCTGCCGTCAACGTATTTTCAGTAGAAGGTTCTACTACCGTACCATTTCTGCATCCGGGCTGTATTGTTGATATTCAGATGAGAAAGCCGGATTCCAATGAAACCTCTTACTTTACCCGAATCATGGTGACGGAAACTACCCATGAAATCGATACGATAGGACATTATTCAGGAACATTTGAAGCCATAGCCGCCGATACAGGATTTCTTCCAAAACCTGATTTCACAATGCCTAAAGCAGAGTCTCAAATCGCAACCGTTGTTTCCAATGCTGATCCGGAAGGACAGGGAAGAGTACAGGTGAGATTTGACTGGCAAACCAATGATATGACACATTATGTTCGTGTGATGAGCCCCGACGCCGGAGGTACCGATCAGATCACTCAAAACAGAGGTTATGTAGCTGTTCCCGAAGTGGGAGATCAGGTGATGGTAAATTTTGTACACAGCCATCCGGACAGACCTTTTGTTATGGGCGGAATGTTCCATGGAGGAGTAGGCCTCGGAGGCGGTGTAGATAACAGGGTGAAATCCATCCAAACCAGAAGTGGGCATAGAATTGTTTTCACAGAAGATGAAAGTATCATCATCACCGATAAATCCGGAAACGAAATTCACTTGGATACAACGGGAAGCAATATAAATATCACAGCTCCGGAAACCATCAATATCAATGCTAAAAATATCAATATTACGGCCATCGAAAATATTACTTCCAATGCAGGAATGAATATTACGGAAGGTGCCGGAGTGAACCATACCAGCGTAGCAGGAGGAATGATGACGCAGAATGCCGTATTAGATTACAGTCTGATGGCAGCCAATATTATGGAAGTAGCACAGGGGGAGAGAAAATCCAGGGCAAAAGAAATGAAAGAGAATGCGCAGACTAAAGAAGTAGCAGTACAGGGAAATAATAACTGGCATACTCAGGGAGAATTTAACAACAACAGCGGACAAAACTCTAAATCCCATTAATTATGGCTGGCGGAAAAATCACAAGAATAGCTCTAGGCGGTTCTTCCACCCTGGTAGAAGGAGATTTTACCGGATTTTATGATAATCTGGGGATGAGTGCTGGAGACAATAATGCTTTCAAAGCAAAAGTGACCAATCATGGGAAACCTGAAAAAACACCCAGAGCCGGAAAGTTTTTTGTAAAAGGATGGTGGACCAATCATAAGGACGAACCTATAAAAAGAGCTATATATGGGCAGGTACTTCGTTTTCATATCGAAATGGATAAAGAATTTACCAAAGAAGGTGACATTGTCTATTTTGGAATGTATGACAGCGATATGCGCTCTTTTGGAAACGATGCCATTAAAGCAGATGATCCTATTGCTTTAGAACATAAAGATGGAAGCCATACTGCTTATAACTATGAAAAAGTAAATAATGAACTTAAAGTTATTATCGAATTTTCTACCACGGATGCCCTGGAAAAATGGACCCGGCAGCTGGACGAAGATATGGTATTTGAACTCTATTTCAGATGTTCTTATGTAAACAGAGGCGAGACGGAACATGTTGAAATGCCTTATAATTTTCACGATTACCTGAATTTAGGTGCCATTGTCATCGATCGTTACAAAATGCCCGGACTGAATCTTGAAGGAACTGATATTGCCGATGATATGGCTTATGGAGCAGGAAAGCCCTACAAACATCCGGTGTACGATACTGCAAGTATTACTCAGTATAAAAAGGAGTATGCCCTGTTTGGATTTAATAGCAATTTACATTCGGATTTTGCGAATAAAGAGCTTGCTGCCACCCAATTGGAAGAAGTAACCGTTACGGCTAAAAGAATAGAGCCAAAACCTCAGGCTAACTTGAATGCTGCCATGGCACAACCGAGAGATAATACCTATGTAGCTCCTGTTCCTTCTTTCACACCGGAAGAAATTAATGAACGCCTGCAAAAACAAAATGAAAAAAACAGAAAAGCGATTTACTCCCGTGAAGAAATAAAAAAACTCGGAACATTAATGAATCTTACAGCAAGTTCCGATAACGAAAGCGGAATGTGGTTTGATTTTAAAGCGATGTCACGAGGAATTCTTTCCAGAGGAAAATTAAATGATAATATTGGGTTAATGATCAGTAAGATGCAGCGTAATGAAGGCGGAATCTTTGAAAATCCTGATTTAACGGCAGCACTTTTGGAAAATCCGGCTACACGGAATTATCTGATGAAAGTGGAAGATTATATTGCAGAACAGCTGAAATCAAAATTTTCCAAGCTGGAAGATGTTGAAGATAAAGAACCTTATTTTGCAGTGATGAAAGGAGATCAGATTGACTTCTTCAAAAATACCACTAAAGGGAAAAGAATAAAACAATTCAGAAGCCCGGCGTATACATGGAGTGAAAACTGGAATGTTTTACGTGGAGAGACCATTGCATTAAATGACATCTGGGCGGCAGAAGTGATACTGAAAGAAGTAAAAATGAACGGAGAAGATTATACAGCAAAATACGAGGTAACCCTGTGGGATCATTTTGGTCTTGATAAGCCCGATATGGAGAAGTTTTATTCCTATGGAGCAGGATTTAGAGCTTGGTTTGTTCTTCAGCATATTTTTGGATATAAGCCTTTCCTTACCAGAATAAAGTTTACCAAAGAACTTAAAAATAATTTAAATACCGGAGCCTCAGAAAGGCAGGCACAACGGGCCAAAGAGAAAAAAGAAGCTGAGGAAGCAGAAAAGATCCGAATGATGCAGGAGCTCATGAGTGGTCCAAAATTTTAACATATGAAAAAAATTATAGTGGTCATGATACTGACTCTGCTGTCTGTTTCCTGTAGCGAAAAAAAAACAGAATTTGTACAGTCAGCAGTATATAAAAATCTTTATTTGATTAAAAATATGCCGGAGGATAGTGCTTTAGGTAAAAAGTATCTTAAAGATTTTATTACAAAAAGCAACTTGAAAGAAGATGCTGAATTTTATAAGTATTCAAACAATACAGAATATTTTTTAGATCATAAAGAAGATCCGGGAGGTTTTTCCAGTGAGGAGATCAGCAGATATCAGGATAAAGAAGGAATTGCTTCTTTAGGTTTTGTAAAATGTGAAAAAGATTCCTTAAAAAAAGCTGGAATTGTAAGATATTATAATTGGAAATACGGTGATTTTTACAGGCCGGATACCATTATAAAATGCTCCAGATAATTGCACAAGAATAATAAATTGTAATACCAAATTGTATTAGATATGGCTGGCGGAACCATCACAAGAATAGCATTAGGAGGTTCTTCTACATTAGTGGAAGAGAATTTCACGGGTTTCTATGATACTTTAGCCATGAGTGCCGGACAAAATAATGCATTCAAGGCCAGTACAACCAATCATGGAAAGCCTGAACAGCCCCCGGCTGGAAAATTTTTCATAAAAGGCTGGTGGACGGATGCCAAAGATAAACCTATTAAAGAAGCAGTAATAGGTGATACCATTCGGTTTCATATTCAGACCCAGAACATCAAGGATGGTGAAAAAGTGAACTTCACTGTTTACGAATGGGATAATCTGAAATGGATGAATGATAAACTGGAACTTACCGATAAAGATACCGGGAAAGAATCCACTACCATTACAATAAAGGGAGGTAAGGGATATGTAGAATGGACGACAGGTGAAGCAAGCCGTGCATTGCTTAACGAATCTTTTGAAGGAAATGAATTGGAAATGTTTGTGGAATGTACCTACAAAGACGAGCAGCTCGATCTTCCGGTAAATACCTGGGATTATCTTATTCTGTATGAAAAAGAAGTGTTGATAACGGTAATTGTCGAACTTCCGCATTCACATTATACATTTGGCAAGGCCGCAAAAGCTGCTTGGGAAAAACAGTGGGGTGAAGCACAAACAATGACTGTAAATAGCTTGGGATTAGCCGGGCATTCTGCAATGGCTATTGGAGAACGGTATTTTGATTATGGACCAGATAATAGACCAGGAACATATTCTGAAAAAGATTATGATGTAGACTTTAATAAAGATGGAGACAAAGATGATGACGTTTATTTAGCTAGTCCGTCGTACATGGATTCTCCTGGCCGTCCTTGGTGGGGCGAAAAAGTGGCAAAGAAATTAGGAATAAAACCAGCTGATGTTAAATTAAATCAGGTTTTGGATTATATTAAATTAAAGTGGCAATTAACAGGAATTTATGGAGAAGTACATACAATAGAATTTTATGTTAAAGAAAGTGAAGCTCATAAAATGAGTATGTGGTGGGAGGAAAGATACAAACACTTAAAAGTATATAGTGTATTTCCTTGGACGGGTGAACAATGTACAACGGCTGTTAAAACAGCAATTCAGCAGGCTTTTCCTTTTAAAGTAACTCAACTTTTAGGAGGTAAAAATTGGATTCCTGATACAACACAGGCTCCTGCGGGCTTATTAGATGATGTAAAATCATTTGTAAGCACTTCTAAAAAGCATGCAGGTACATATGCTAAAACTAGAATTATAAAAGAAGAATCAAAAGATTTTAAAGGATAGAATATGAATATACGGATATTATTTTTGGTGACCTTTTTAATTGTTTCATGTAAAGAGAAAAAACAAAAAGATATGAGGATTTTTGAGAATACAAAAGAATTTATGGAAGTGCAAAATTCATCAGAAATAACGTTTGAACAAGCGAAAACGTTATTTCTTAAATATCATAATGAAAATGAATTTAAAGAATTAGGCATACTTTTTTACTATTTTGAAAATGGGTATTATTATTTTGGATACAAAACAGATCCTACCAATGATAAACAAAACAGATCATGGTATTTCTTGGAAGCAAAAGTGAATGCAAAAACAGGAGAAATCGTTAAAGAAGATAAACAAATTGAATGGAAAGAAATAGAAAATGAAAAATAGGAAGTTTATCATTAGATGATACACAATTCTTAGTACAATAAATTAGTATAAATAGTGCATCCGTTTCGGTGCACTATTTTTTTGAAATATAATTTCAGAAAATATGAAGTTGATATTTATTTCAATATGTCTCAAAAATTATCAGTCACGAAATAAAAAAGGCAGAAAATATACAGGTATTTCTCAGTCTGGTGTAAAAATCTATTATTTTAAATAAATGTTAATTATTTTTAATGTATTGATTTTTAATTAGTTGAATTTGTTTTTAAATCTAAAGTCGTAGAATTACTACAACAAATCGTAGAACTACTACAAAAACTCAGAATTGTGTGATAAAACTTTTACAAGCCGAATAAGCGGTCTATATTTGCTACAGAAACAATCACCAAATCACAAAATATTAACGATTAAATTTACCATTATGGCAGCAAATTCAAGAGGAATCTTAAAATTCAACGGCGGAGAAGGACAGAAATTATTAAAGCTGAACTACAGCGTTTCAAGATCTACTGACGTGTCAGGACGTGTAGCATCAGACCCTTCCAATGCAATCATTAAACTTACTGTAGAAGCGACTGAAAAATCAGATATCCTGGAAAGCTTACTGAATGGAAAGTATAAGCCTACCAAAGGAGAAATAACATTCAATAAATCTCACGAAGAAGGAACGTTAATTACGTTAGACTGGGAAAACGGATACGTTATTCAGCACGAAGTAGACTTCGATGCAATCGACAGCAACAATATGCTGATCAGCTTTATTATAAGCGCAGAAAAAATTACCTATGGAACAGCTCCTTATGAAGGAATGTGGCCGGGTAAATAAATCTCGAAATCATCATCTTAGTAAAAATAAATTGGTACAGAATAGTATACTCACCCGAGTACACTATTCTGTTTTTTTATGGGTAAAACTGCTATTTATTAAGAAGCCATAACTCCCTGTTAATGGCTTTTTCTAACTAAATGCATTTCGTTATAATTCTAAACCCAAAATGTAGAACAGAAATATTCCTATTTTCTTATCTTTGTTCATTATAGAAAATATGGACGCAACACAAGACAAAAGGCTGTTTCTCATCGATGCCTATGCGATGATCTTTAGAGGATATTATGCATTGATCAGAAACCCTAGACTTACCAGCAAAGGATTGGATACTTCTGCTATTTTTGGTTTCACCAATTCTCTGATTGAATTAATCAGAAGAGAAAAGCCCTCCCATCTGGCAGTAGTCTTTGATGTTGGAAAAGCAAGTGTAAGAACAGATGATTTCGCAGCCTATAAAGCCAATAGAAGTGAAACTCCGGAAGCTATTAAAGTTGCTATTCCCTATATTCATAGAATTTTGGAAGCCATGCATATTCCTATTTTAGGAGTAGAAGGGTATGAAGCGGATGATGTTATAGGAACCATTGCCTGTAAAGCAGAAAAAGAAGGATATACCACATTCATGGTTACGCCGGATAAAGATTTTGCCCAATTGGTGACTGATCATATTAAAATTTATAAACCGGGATTAAAAGGAGGTGATATAGAAATTCTCGGTGTAGAAGAAGTAAAAGCGAAATACGAAATTGAAGATCCTAAGCAGGTGATCGATTTTCTGGCCATGATGGGAGATGCAGTAGACAATATTCCGGGATTGGAAGGTGTTGGAGAAAAAACTGCAATGAAATTCCTGAAAGAATATGGAAGCATTGAAAACCTGTTGGCCAATACACACCAATTAAAAGGAAAACTTAAAGAAAAAATAGAAGCCTCAGCAGAACGTGGTATTTTATCTAAAAAATTAGCAACCATTATTTGCGATGCTCCTGTAGAATTTCATCAGGAACAATATGACCTTGAAACTCCGGATTTCCAAAAAGCAAAAGAAGTTTTTGACGAAATAGAATTCAACAGATTATACGAAAACCTTTACAGAGCCTTTGCAGCCACGAAAGAAACAATCGTAGTAAGTGAAGTGGAAGTCACCCAAACTCCAACCGCAACGGAGATCAAAGGAAAAACCATGCAGCTGGATCTTTTTGCCAATTTTGAAGAACTGGATCAGGCAACTTCTACGAAATCAACCATTGAAGAGAATGACCATCTGTATCAGTTTGTAGATAATCCTCGGGCTCAGAAGATGTTGGTGACTAATTTATTGAAGCAGAAAGCAGTATGTTTTGATACCGAAACTACCTCCCTAAATGAATTGGAAGCAGAGCTGGTAGGAATGAGTTTTTCCTACAAAAAAGGACTCGCGTACTATATTCCTCTTTCAGAAGATAAAGGCGAAGTTTTGCAGACGCTTGAAATTTTCAGACCGTTTTTTGAAAAAGAAGACCTGCTGAAAATTGCCCACAATTTAAAATTCGATTATAAAATCCTGAAACAATATGACATTACCGTAAAAGGCGCCATGTTTGATACCATGATTGCCCATTACCTGTTGAATCCGGACGGAAGACACGGAATGGATTATCTTTCAGAAGTATTTTTAAACTATAAACCCGTTTCTATCGAGACCATCATCGGAAAAAAAGGGAAAAATCAAGGGACTTTCAGAGATGCTGATCTAAGGACACAGACCGATTATGCAGCAGAAGATGCTGATATCACCTTTCAGCTGTACGAATTGTTTGCCCCACAATTAAAAATAGAAAATTTAGAAGACCTGTTCTTCAATATAGAAATGCCTCTGATGGAGGTGTTGGCCAAAATGGAGCTGGAAGGAATTTCTCTTGATGAAAAATGGCTGGCCCAGGAAAGTATCGATCTTGAAAACGATCTCAGACAGCTGGAATCAAAAATATTTGAAATTTCCGGAGAAGAATTCAATATGAATTCACCCAAGCAGTTAGGTGAGATTCTGTTTGAAAAAATGCAGCTGGATCCTAAAGCTAAAAAGACCAAAACCGGACAGTACGCGACCTCTGAAGATGTTCTTCAGAAGCTCTCGTCCAAACACGAGATCATCAAGCATATCCTTGAATACAGAACTTATCAGAAACTGAAATCAACGTATGTAGATGCATTGCCTTCACAGATTGATAAAGCAGACAGCCGTGTACATACCAATTTCTCACAGACAACAGCTGCCACAGGCCGTTTGGCAAGTGTAAACCCCAATCTGCAGAACATTCCGATCAGAACACTGAGAGGTCAGCAGATTCGTGGAGCTTTTGTTTCTGGAGAAGGTAAAAAGATCATTTCTGCCGATTATTCGCAGATAGAACTTCGCCTTATCGCTGAAATTTCTGGAGAGGACAATATGATCAAAGCGTTCCAGGATGGTGAAGATATTCACGCTTCTACGGCAGCAAAACTCTTTAAAATTCCGTTGGAAGAAGTTTCCAAAACCCAGAGAGGGCAGGCTAAAACAGTTAACTTCGGAATCATTTACGGTCAGGGAGCTTTTGCCCTGGCAGAACAGACCGGAATGTCCAGAACAGAAGCCAAACAGATGATCGAAGCGTATTTCGAAACTTATCCGAAATTAAAAGAATACATGGCAGCACAGGTGAGCAAAGCCCGTGAACAAGGCTATGTAGAAACCATCTTAGGAAGAAAGCGTCATTTAAAAGATATCAATTCCAATAACTTCGTAGTACGGGGACATGCAGAGAGAAATGCTGTCAATGCTCCTGTTCAGGGAAGTGCTGCGGATGTTGTGAAGCTGGCGATGATTAAAATTGATAAAGAACTGGATGCCCAGAACCTTAAAACCAAAATGCTTCTTCAGGTACACGACGAATTAATTTTCGAAGCTCCCGCTGATGAGGTGGAAGCCGCTTCAAAACTGATTAAAACCGAAATGGAAAGAGCACTCGAAACGCAGGTTCCATTACTGGTAGAAGTTGGAGTAGGAAAAAACTGGCTGGAAGCACATTAATCTGGTTTCCCATATTTCTTATGTTAAAATATAACTTCCGCCCTTGAGCGGAAGTTTTTTTATATGGAAAATGCATAACAATTTGATTTAGGAGAGGTTTAAAAAATAAAAAGAAGACTAAATTTTTAGTCTTCTTTTCTTCATAATTTGTGTGATATTATTGATCATTCTTAATCATTTCTTTCATTACCTCTATTGAACGCTGGAACTGTTCTTCATTGTCAGGATAATAAACAAGTGTTATTTCCAAGTCTAAATAAAGTCTTCCGGGCTTTCTGGAAAATGTTTCATTATTTCCCCGTACAGAACCTGTAGTTGTAATTTGTGAATGTGTGGTGACAATTTTCTTATAATATTTTTCATAATCATTTCTCATTTGATTGATTTTACCTTCGTATTTATCTTTCTTACCTGCCTGGGCTGCCATCTCCAGCAGTTCGCTGAACTTACTATCAATAGTTGAAGTATTTAATATAGCTGTGTTGGATGGAGTCTGATCAAATGTATAACTTGCACGCTGTCTTTTAGATATTACGATAGGTTTAAATTCTAAAATCTGCCAGCCACTTGGTGCCGCATATACATTGTTTATACCTTTTCTTCCGTTCCAACCTACATCAATTCTGCAGACTGTGCTCACTACTTTTTTTGTTTCTCCAATCAGTGGCATTGCATCAGAGGCTTGTCCAAATGAAAAAGAATTGATTAATAAAAACAACATCGTGAAAAGCAGATTTTTCTTTCCTAAAATACTGCCTGTTGTTGCATTTTTCTGTTTTGTTTCAAAAGTTTTCATGGCTGTAAGTTTTATAGATTATAAATTGTATGATATATTCATTCTGAATACATAACAAAGGTTGTAAAATATAAGATTTCAGACCATTACCCTTTTGTGTAATCTTTAAAGAGTGAAAAACGAGATGAAATGATTATTCAACATCTACAGAACTGTAAACCTTCTGTATAATGTTGTCCGGAGAAACATTTTCAAACCGGTAATTTTCTTTTTTCACGTGGAACGTTTTAGAAGTTGTAGGAGCTTCTTCTTCCATAGTATTCGTAATTTCCTGTACAAATTTACCCTTCACAGGTTCATAATACAAAGCCTGATGGCTTCCCGCGCCCATATTGTAGGTTTCAATATAAGTAAGGACAAGATTATTGTTGAGGTATTTAAAGGTACTGAACAGATTTCCGTTAGGTCCGATGTCGTATAAATTGATATTAAGTTCTCCTTTTTCAATGCTGATGTCTTCCGGATCATGCATTTTGTAGCCATTACTGTTATATTCATCAGGAAATACCGTTGTCGAAACTTTATCCAGTTTGTAGGTGGTATCAGGATTTTTTAAGATCACTAAAACCGTACGGCCAGCCAAGGTATCAGTTTTTTTTCTTACTACCAGTACCAGATCGGAAAGTCTATCCTGATTGAGATCTCCTTCCGCCTCATACTGTATTTCATAGGTATTGGAAACAAAATCCAAAGCTTTTTTACCCTTCGACGGAAATCCGGAGATCTTTTCTGCAGCTTCATGATTTGATGCATTCTGTGGAGTAGTTGTATTGGTAATTCTATCAGTTTTTGGATGCGATACAATTTTTTTATTTTTATGACATGAATAGGCTGTGAGAATGCCTACAACAAGTAAAAGAATAATTTTTTTCAAGGGTGTTTATATGGTGGTTTCTACAAATGTAGTTTTTATTTCGCGGAAATAGAGAAGGGTAATAGAGATACAGCCCAGGATAATAACCGGAAGAAAAGATAAGTAAGCCGTAATGTGAAGTTCTTCTTTGAAAAGATATGTACTCCAGGAAGATTCTCTTTCAACAAACAAGGTATAGTTCCAGAAAAACCATACGGATGCCATCATGATGAAACTTGCCGCAGCTTCAATAAAAAGATTTTTAATTAAAGAAAGCAGAGAAAACAGCAGTGTTAAAAATATCCCGCTCATTAATGCTATTAAAAATGCGTCCTCAAAAAAACTACATTCTAAACAGCTGCTGGACGTGTGGTCCGACAGTTGTCCCATCGACCAGTAGAGTTCCAGAAAAGTAGCCGGAAACAGAATGAGTAAGATCAGCAGACTTTTTTTTAACCACTTGGAGAGTTTTTTTATTGAAAGGGATTGTATTTTTTTCAAAGGCTTTGCTATTATTAAAACTGAATGTTAATTGCTTTTGTATGATTCAAATGTTCACAAGCTTTAAGATAATGATAATTCATTTTTCATAAATTGAATGGATAAAACTATTTAGAAGGATAAGATTTTTTGATGTTTGAGACTTCTTTTTTCATTTTAATTTCCCAACCAGAGCCGTTTCTTTTTTCGAGATAGGGTTTCACTGTTTCTTCGTATTTCTTTTGGGCTTCAATATCAACGAAATCTATTATGCATCCTGTATCTTTATACACAATACCGTATTTTTTGTAGATACTGTCAATTTTCCGTGTTGTTTGTTGGTCATATTTTGGAATAGAAAAACCTCTGGAATATTTGAAGATTATCAAGTCGTTTTTAATATCTTTTTCTGCCTGTTCAATATATTCATGCTCTGCTCGTGAAATTCCGTTTTGAGTAGTTATAAAAGCAGTTACAGAATGATAAACAATAAACATAAGGATGATAACATTGAGAATCGGAAATATCCTTATAAACTTACCTTTGAAGGATAATTTTTTTATAGACAGGTTACTGATCAGGTATGTAATAACAGCTGTCCCGGCCAGTATTGCCCCAAGATATTCCAACTGAGATTCTTTAATTATAGACCAGAAAGAATTGCTCATCGGATAGTTCACCAGATAATACGCTCCAATATGTGCTGCTACAAGAAGCAGTATTACAAAAATATTTAAATATATCAGTTTTTTATTCATCCTGAGAGCGATAATGAATGATCAGATTTTTAATCCAGTGGTTGATGTCAGCTTCATGGGTCACTGTAATTTGATTCCAAATAACGTGCATTTGCAGCGAACATTCATACATTTTGATTCCTTGCTGGGATAAGTGGATGTTCTTTTTAAGACTGTTCATCCTTTCATTCAGCCATTCCGTATTTTTATATTTTACAAAGACAGGGTTAAGGTAATAACTGATCTTTTTTTCATTCTGAAGGATTCTGTCAATGACAGCTGTCAGTTCAGGCTTAGCTAAAAAATCTAATGATTCAGGAAGATTGATAGAAATGAGATGCTCAAATTCATGATCCGTCAGCAAAGGATAGATAAGATCCATCATTTCAGGAATAGAAATAGATTCGATATTTTCAGTTGTGATAAAAACTGTGGGAACATCTATTCCAAGAGCAATATACGCTTCTATTTTATGATGCCCGTCCAATACATAATGCCGCAAACTTTTGGGATTACTGAAAATAATAGCTTTTGGCCGTGCCCCATCCTGTATTATTTTCTTGTAATAGTCCACCCGCTCCGTATTAATCTGGTTATCATGGAGGGTATAAAATATTTCATAATCATGATAAGGGTAAAGACTGCCATAGAATCCCTTTTTTGAAGTGTCCCCATCATAGTGAAAGATATGGTATTTGTGAAATTCTGTTTTCTGCAGGTCAATATCTCCAAAACGGATTTCATAATCGCCATTGGGAAAAAGATCTATAAAATCAGGGATATTACTTAGGATTTGATCTTCATTCCCTTCCAGAAGAAAGTGATCAATGGAATTGGTGAAGTTTTTTTTCTCTTCCTGAGTATGAGCTGAAGCTGAAAAATATTCACCGATACTTCCCTGGAAATCAGGCCAGACTGCCAAAGCAGGTTTCTGTATCATTAAACATTCAACCATACCGGATGCAATGATCTTAATAATATTTTGTCCGTTATTTACTTTAATGTTCATGGAATCAGAATGATGTTTTTATTTAATAATGATCATTGGGGCGGTTTATTGCATAGAGGGCAGCCGTTATTGCTTTTAGGTCCCGGTACCATAGGGCAGGAATCGTCTTTATCCGGAAGTCCGTCACGATCATGATCAGGCCATGGACAGCCATTGTTTTCCGGAGCCCCTCTTACGGTTGGACATTCGTCATACTTATCGATAAGGCCGTCTTCATCAGTGTCAGACCATGGGCAACCGAAATTATCCTTTTCTCCAGCTTCTTTCGGACACTTATCTAGATAAAACAGAAATCCATCGCCATCCTCATCAGAAAGACATGCTTTTTTAGAAAAATCCTTTTTGCATTTTTTGAGTGCTTCTTTATTTTCAATGACCTGTGCCTGAAAATAAATGGATAGGAGTAGGAAAATTAAAAGAAAGATTCTGTTCATGGATTTCTATAGTACATCTAATATAATTAAATTTTTCATAGTAAAAGAACAAAATTATATCAGTCATGATAGCTTTTAAAGTACTGATCTTATCCTACGTTTCTTGTAGTAATTAGATGGTTGTTTTAATAGAGAGAGTTTTGTTTAATCACTTTAAGCTGATCACTTAAATTGGGTTTTAGCTGTTCATTTATGGTACTCCATTGGTGATGGTTTTCAAACTTAAAATTTTTGTAAATACTAAGGAATTCATTAAAATAAATAGTAAAATGACGGAAAGTTTCAGAATTATCCATGCTTTTGAAATCTAAATAGTCCCAATAACCGTAGAGTAGGTATTGTTCTTCACTTGTAAGAAGCTGTTCATAGGATAAATGAGTAGTAATCTGAAATGCTGTTTTTAACCCAACTTTTTCTTCTTTGAGCATATTGCCCAAAATCCCGATAATGGCTCTGGATGTGATTTCCGGTGAAGTATTTTCGCAATTTTTGAGAAGAATCTGTATCACACTTTGAGCATTCTTATCGATTGTAGAAAGCTCAATAAATGCATATTCAGATTCTTCTTCAGAGGCTAATATGGTATCAGCCCAATCAATGACAAGCTGTGTCCTGATGGCACCGAATTCCAGCAAAATGGCAAAAACTTTTAATAAATTTTGATAGTCTTTAATAGAAGTTTTCATGGCGAAAATTTTTAAATCTCATATTCAAATTCACCCAGGTAAAATAATGAAAAGAAATCATCTTCTACCGTAACAGGATGTTGTACTGCTTTTTTGCCTACAAAAACGACAGCATTAATATCAGCACTCAGACCAAGTTCATTGATTCTTCTCTGTGCAGCCGGAAGCCACTGATCCGCAAACGAATAATCAGAAAACTTTTCGTACAAATGTCTGTTTCCATCCTCAAAACCTGCTTCCAGAAAATCATAATCGATCCATGGAGTGTCCTGAGATTCCGCAAATTTTGAAACATAGACACCATCATCTTCTTCTTCCATATAATAGCTTTCGTCCTCTTCAATGAAATCATCAAAATCCTCTTCGTTTCTAAAATTTCCTATCCATAAATGCAAAATTTCTTTCTCCATGTTAAAACTGTATTGATATTATTTTTTAATTTTCTGTTATTTTAGGCTTCTATAATGGTAATCTTTTTTCTAACGTACTTTCGTTAATGGCTTTTTCCAGCCTTGACAGTCTGGTTTTTTCCTGTTTGGCACTCATAACCCAGTGAATCAACACTTTTTTGTAGGAAGGAGCCTGCTTTTCAAAAAAATCCCAGGCTTTATGAGCTGCTTTAAACTGCTTTTCATAAACAGGATCAAGAATAATGGTTTCTTTTTCGTGCGAATAGATACCGGTTTTTTCTTTTTTCCTCAGATCAAATGCTTTTTGCCCTTCAGGTCTCATTAATCCGGCTTCCATGAGATTTTCAACTTTTTTAATGTTGATGGCACTCCAGATGCTGGAGGGTTTTCGTGGGGTAAACCGGTTAGAATAGCTCTCATCATCTATAGAACGTCTTATGCTGTCAATCCAGCCAAAACACAATGCCTGATCTACAGATTCGGACCAGGTCATCGATGGTTTTCCGCTCCCTTTTTTATAGAAACCCACCACCACTTCTTTTTCGGTAAGGTGATTATGCTCCAGCCATTCCCGGAACTTCTCCTTGTTTGCAAAAAATAGAGGTACCATCGCAATTATCCTTTATACTGTTCAGACTGTAATATTACGAAAGTTTTTTGATTCGATAAAAGCAGAACGGATAGGATCAATAAAGGTTTGAGCCTGAAATAAAGATCTTTAAGGGCCACAACATCTAAAATGCGGAATAATATTTTTTGTTGTAATTTTATTTCAAGATTAAAATGAATATAATGAATTTTTTACAGGACCACTATGCGATTCAGAATGAACTTTTATTGATCGTTATTTCCGTATTCTTAGGCCTGTTGATCGGAGCGGAACGCGAATACCGGAATAAATCGGCAGGGTTGCGTACCTTTATTCTAGTGTGTTTTGGATCATGTCTTTTTACCATTCTTTCTATCAAAATAGGAGTGGGAAATCCGGATCGTTTGGCAGCCAACATCATTACGGGAATAGGTTTCCTGGGCGCCGGAGTCATCTTTAAAGGTGATAATAAAATTGAGGGAATTACCACTGCAACTACCATATGGGCTACCGCATCATTAGGAATGGCAGTAGGGTCGGGGTATGTATATTTGTCGTTGCTGGGAACAGTGCTCGTCCTGCTTATCTTAAGTTCTCTTACCTATCTTCAGAGTTTCATAGACAATCATCATAAAATCAGGGAATACAGAATATCCGTATCCAATGCCGAAGATATCAGCCATTGTGAAGCAAAGTTTAAAGAACATCACCTCAAATATATAACGATAGGGCAGCAGTATACACAGGGGAATTTAACCACCCGGTGGAGCCTTACAGGAGAAAATAAGAATCATGAAGCATTAATGAAAAGTTTGATCAGCGATCCGAAAATAACCGCTTATCAGTTTTAAAATAAACAAAAAAAATAAAGGCCTGAGCCTTTATTTTTTCTTGAAAACATACAAATCTTTATTAGGCCCGTCGATTTCTCCACCGTCCATATCAAGCTGTATCAGTTTGTTTTCCCCTACTTTATATTTATAATTGGCACTTTTACCTTTTAAAGTAATGATACTGCCAGTTGCATCCCATTCAAAAGTGCCTTTATCTTCGTTTTTGGATTTTCTGTCGATATATTCTTCCGTAATACTGAATGTTTTATCCTTATTAAGGGTTAAAGAAGTCTTAATACCCGGACAGTCTGCACATGGAACTACGGCTTCATAGGTACCGTTCCAGTCAAGAGAGTTTTCTGAATTATCGCCTGTAGATACAGTTGTATCTTTTGATAAAGTATCAGACGATGCTGTCTGCATTCCTGTAGAATCCGGCTTTGAAACCGTGGTCATGCCGGGAGCTTTTTCTTTAGATGTACACGAAGATAGAAATGCGGCCGCGGCAATTCCTGCAATAAATATTTTGCTTTTTATCATAATGAAATAATTTGGTGGTGTTAATATTAGGTTGGCAATTAGGAAACAAAAATTAAGCCAGGGGGATGGTTGGTGGTTGTCAGTTATTAGTTGAGGGTTTTTAGTTTTTGGTGTTTAGCTTATACGCCTTATTAATAGTCTGATGTCTGAAATCTGGTATCTTGTTTCTTTGCTATTTCTTCTTTCCTCTCAAATCAATCTCTCAATTTCCTCTGTTCCGGTGCATAATATTGTAAAACCCGATTTTCGGTGGACTTTCATAAGGACTCATGTTAATATTCTTTGTAAATTGGAGCAAAATTTTGATTATGACAAAAAAGATACTTTTATCTGTATTTCTTTTGCCGGCTGCCATGGCATTTGCACAACAATATGGAGGAATGTGGATCCCCACAGAGCTGAATGAAAAGGAAATGAAGGACCTGGGAATGAAGATTTCTGCCAAAGACATCTATAACACTCAAAAACCGAGCATTAAAGATGCGGTTGTACAGTTCAACGGCGGTTGTACCGCAGAGATCATCTCGCCTAAAGGATTATTGTTAACCAACCACCACTGTGGGTACAGCCAGATTCAGGCGCATTCAACCGTGCAGAATGATCTTTTATCCAATGGTTTTTGGGCGAAAAATCCGGAAGGAGAACTTCCTAATCCAGGAGTGAAAGTAGATTTTATTGTTGACATCAAGGAAGTTAGTAATCAGATTTTAGAAGGCACAGAAATCCTTACTGAACCTGAACTTACTAAAAAAATCAATAAAAATATTGAGATTTATAAAAATTCTCAGAAAACAGAACCGTTCCAGTCGATTATCGTAAAGCCGATGTACTATGGAAACAAGTACTATGCATACACCATTGAAACCTACAAAGATATCCGTCTGGTAGGCGCTCCGCCACAAAGCATAGGGAAATTTGGAAGTGATACGGACAACTGGGTTTGGCCGAGACATACCGGAGATTTTTCAATGTTCAGAATTTATGCAGACAAAAACAATAAACCTGCAGAATATTCAAAAGACAATATTCCGTATGTTCCTAAACATTATCTTCCAGTTTCCATAAAGGATAAAACAGAAAATGATTTCACGTTTGTATTCGGATTTCCGGGAAAAACCACAGAATATCTTCCTGCCGTTGGAGTAGAAAAGATCATGACGGATATTGATCCTGCCAGAATTGCAGTACGTGAAGTAGCCCTAAAGACACTGGACGAAAAAATGCGTACCGATAGCGAAACACGTATAAAATATGCTTCAAAATACGCCTCAGTAGCCAATTACTGGAAAAAATGGATTGGTGAGGTAGAAGGGCTGAAAAAATCCAATGCGGTTGAGAAAAAAGTAATGTACGAAGGATCTCTGGTGGCTAAAAACCATGAAATCAAGTCTACATTAGATCAGTTATACAAGCTTTACAATGATCAGGCTCCTTATGCCTTAAATAATGCCTACTTCACCGAGGTCGTTAAAAATGCCGAAACCTTAAAGCTAGCAGGTGATTATTACGATTATATAGCATCTGTAGAAGCCGGAAGAATGGACGAAAAAGAGCTTACAACGTTAAAAACTAAGCTTACAACATTTTACAAAGATTACAGCGCAGAACTGGATGCTAAAGTAACTGCAAAATTATTGGCTTTATATGCCAATAAAACGCTTCCGCAGTTTTTACCTTCAGGATTTGATAAATATAAAAATGATACCCAGAATATTCCTGTGATAGAAGACATGTCTAAAAATTCTATCATTACAGGAAGAGCCAATGTAAATGGAACTTCCCTGACCGCGGATATTGATAAAGCATTCTCTAATCAGGATAAATTAATCAAAACCTTAAAGAAAGATCCTGTTTACCAGCTGTATGTTTCCATGAAAGAAACGTATATGAAAATGGCTGATCCGCAGTTTACCGCTCTTCAGACTAAAATTGATGCCTTACAGAAGAAATTTATGGCACAGCAGATGGAAACGGATAAAGACCGTAAATTCTTTCCGGATGCCAATTCTACCCTTCGTGTAACCTATGGAAAAGTAAAAGGTTCCACTCCTAGAGATGCGGTTTCATATGGTTACCAGACGCATTTGGCCGGAGTTATTGAAAAATACATTCCTGGAGATTACGAATTTGATGTTCCTAAGAAACTGATTGATCTTTACAACAAAAAAGACTACGGAATTTATAAAGATAAAACAGGTGATGTTCCCGTAGGATTCACTGCTACCAACCATACAACAGGCGGAAACTCCGGAAGCCCGGCGCTGGATGCCAACGGAAATCTGGTGGGACTGAACTTCGACAGACAGTGGGAAGGAACGATGAGTGATATCAATTACGATCCCCGTTTCAGCCGAAACATTATGGTGGATACCAAATATATCCTCTTCATCATTGATAAATTTGCCGATTCAAAATGGCTGATCGATGAGATGAAAATTATAAAGTAATTTTGGTTAGTATATACAATGTTATGTGTAATGTCATTTCGACGAAGGAGGAATCTCGTCATAAATTAGTTTCTTCATTTCACATTGTTACATTCAAAATGACAGTAGAATCAGAAGGGCGTAAGCTGCTGTGAAATTATATTCTAAGCATATTCTAAATAAAAAATTCGAGAAACAGTTCTCGAATTTTTTATTTTATAAATATGATTTTTCAGTTAGTATCCGAAAATATCTTTCAAACTCACTTCGGTAAACGTTCCCATTTTACTTACAGCATCCATATCAAGATTTTCTTTTTTCCCGATAATGGCGGTATTAAAATGTACGGGTTTGATTTCTGTCTGGTAAAACTGTTTGATATCCTCAAAATTCAGGCTTTGGATCTGTTCATAGATATCTTTCCTGAAATCATGATAAATTTCCAGCTTTTTTAGTCTTAATGTATTGAAAAATATATTGGTTCTGGTAATTCTGGCTGACGCAATCTGCTTCAAGGCTGCATATTTTGCGTTCTCAAACTGAATAGGCACTTCCGGCATCTCATTCATCAGTTCACTCATTGTATCAACGGCAATCTGAAGCTTATCAGGCTGGGTTCCGATATAAGTTGTCACATAATCAGGGTGTCCCAATTCTGCATTGGCGGTATAAGAAACGTAGGCGGAATAGGCAAGACTCTTACTCTCTCGAATTTCCTGAAAGACGATAGACGACAATCCTCGTCCGAAATATTCATTAAATACATTTACTTTTCCAAAGTTCTTGGGTTCTACGTCATTCCCTTTTCCTATTTTACTCATTTCCACCTGAACCATGTCATAGTCTGTAAAATATACATTACCCGTAGTGTCTGGTTCCGGATACTTTTTGGGTTCCGGGATTTTAAGACTTTCAGTTTCCACATACTTACCAATGTATCCCTTGAAACCTTCAAAATTTCTTCCATAGAAAAACAGTTGATAAGGATATTTAAATAAGGTTTTCATTCGGTCTGTGAAAACTTCTACACGGCTGTTGGTAAGTTCTTCCGTAGAAATAATATCCGTGAAGCGCGAAAATTTACCCAATTTTGCATAATTGGTCAAAGCGCTCATGATACGGGTTTTATCTTTTTTTACGGCCTCCCTGTTTTCCAGAATAGTTTCTGCAAACTGATTATAAATTTCCTGATCAGGCACTACATTATACATCCAGTGCTGAAGCAGCTCAATTCCCTTTTCAAGATTTTCTTCCAATCCGCTTAAAGAGATTAAAAGTTGTCTGTTTGTTGTTTTGAAATCATTACTGACCCCAATTTTAAAAAACTCTTTTTTCAAATCCTCAGAAGAAAATGTCTCCGTTCCCAGATACTGCAGAACCTGCGTTGAAAGTCCCAGTTCCCTGTCATGATCACTTCCGAAAGGAAAAATGAAATAAACCTGTGTAAGATTGTTATATTTATTTTTTACAAAGCTTAGCGGTTTGTCTTTAATGCGGTCTTTTGTTATCTCTTTTTCATAATCGATAAATTCCGGGATGATGATCTCTTCTGTTTTTTCAGACAGCACCTCTTTTAAAAACTCAGACTGCGCATCACGGTTAATTTTAATAGGAGTGATGCCTGGATTTTCTACCCTTAATAATTTATCATTAACCCCTTTTTCCTTGTAAACAATTACATAATTATCCTTGAAGAAAGTGTTAGCAAAATTGACGATATCTTCTTTGGTAAAACTTTCATATTCATCCATTTCATTCAGCTCTTGTTCCCAGCTTCTTCCTTTAATGTATGTATCATAAAGGTTGGTAGCCAGGCCTTCCGCTGTTTCAAGAGCTTTCATTCTCTGAAGTTTAAAATCATTGATAATGGCAGGAAGCATCCAATCCGGAAAATCTCCTTTTTTCACCAGTTCAATCTGTTCCAGAACCATCTCTTTCGCTTCATCCAGGGTCTGTGCTTCCTTGGGAACGGCAACAATTGAAAAGTATCCGTATTCCTTTAATCCTACAGAAAAAGCCTGCGCCCAAAGCATTTTTTGAATCTGGTTAATGTGAAGATCCAATAATCCGGCTTCCCCTCTGTTGCTTAAAATATTGGCAATAATATCGGCCAGCATTGCTTCTTTTGAGCCATAGCTATCCGTTCGCCACGCCAACTGAACCCTTGGAGTTGTTGGACTGTGTACCGTTCTTGCAACGATTTCCGTAATAGGACTTTCAATAATCGGTGTTTTCTTCGGAAGTTCTTTATAGGGCAGGCTTCCGAAATATTGGTCAATAAGCTGTATGGATTCCTCAAAATCCAGATCTCCCACCAAAACCATTGCATAATTATTAGGAACATAATATTCGTCAAAATATTTATGAATAGCCTTCATTGAAGGGTTTTTAAGATGTTCTGGCCTTCCAAGTGTAGTCTGCTGCCCATTAGGATGAGTTGGGAAAAGAGCATCCATCAATTCGTAGCTTACCAGTCTGGCATCATTATCCTGCGCTCTGTTGAATTCCTCATACACAGACTCCAGTTCCGTATGAAACAGACGCAATACAATCTCTGAAAATCTTTCTTTCTCCACTTTCAGCCATTTTTCAAGCTCATTGTTGGGGATATTGTTTTTGTAAACGGTTTCATCAAACCATGTATGTGCATTGGTTCCGGTGGCTCCTAATGAAGAAATCACCTTATCATATTCATTGGCAATCGCATATTGGCTTGCTTCCTGAGAAATCTCGTCTATTTTGGTGTAAATCTCTTTCTTTTTTTCAGGATCCTGTTCTTTTTTGTGCTCCTCATACAGGTCTTCAATCTGTTGGATCAGCACTTTTTCTTTCTCCCAGTTTTGTGTTCCCATTCTGGAAGTACCTTTAAACATCATATGTTCAAGATAATGGGCCAAACCTGTGTTATCAGCAGGATCATTATTGCTTCCGGTTTTTACAGGAATAAAAGTCTGTATTCTGGGTGCATCAAAATTTTGGGCAAGAAAAACCTTTAACCCGTTTTTTAGGGTATAAATTCTTACATTATTTTCGTCGTGGGTGATGGTAAAGTATTCGTAGTTGTTTTTATCAGTATGTATCGTCTCCTTATATCTCTTGTCAATCATATATAAACTCATTTCATTCTTTACAATCCAGAATGCCATACAAATGTAAGCAATCAAAAAAGAATGTTTTATAATTTTCTTACTATTCAATCTATAGTAATGATTTGTAAAAATGAATAGAGATTTAAAGTTATTTTTGATATCCGAAAATCCATAGAAATTTCACGCAAGTTTTAGCTAAAGCTTTCCTTTCTTTAAGCTTAAAAAAAACTAAAGTGTTTTAAAACTTTTGTGACTTTGTGGTTTCAATTTTATTACCTCTATTTAGTCTCATGATAAATGAAAAATCTAAAATGTTTACAATACAAGATCGTCGTACTTTTTGCTTGAAGATAGAAGCCGTAGAAAATAAGACTATAATCATTTTGCTGCAGACGTAAAAATGCTATAAGTTTGCATCAGGTTTTCCAAAAAATTATACCATGTCCGGAAACATTCTGATCATCGATGATGAGATCAAGCTCCTGAAACTATTAGGAATGATTCTTTCCCAAGAAAATTTTAACGTAAAAGAAGCTTCTACAGCCCGCTCAGCTATGACGATACTGGAGCAGTATGACTTTGATGTTGTGTTAAGCGATGTCCGTCTTCCCGATGCTTTTGGGGTTGATCTGGTGAAAGCTATCAAAACCAAATATCCATTGCAGGAAATTATACTGATGACCGCTTTTGGAAATATTACCGATGCTGTTCAGGCCATGAAAAATGGTGCTTATGATTATCTGGTGAAAGGTGATGATAACGAGAAGATTATTCCACTCGTATACAAAGCGCTGGAAAAAGCAAAAGATAACAAATCCAAAAATATTCAAAAAGGCAGTACCCAGAAAGGTTTCAGCCAGATTATAGGAAACTCTCCAGCCATTCTTCAGGCTAAAAAACTGGCGGAAAAAGTGGCATTAACAGATGCAACCGTTCTTTTGACGGGTGAAACAGGAACCGGTAAGGAAGTATTTGCCAATGCGCTCCATGAAGGAAATGAAAGAAGAAAACATCATTTTGTTGCCATCAATTGTTCTGCATTCAGCAAAGAAATTCTGGAAAGCGAACTTTTCGGACATAAGCAGGGATCTTTTACAGGAGCTGTAAAGGATAAAAAAGGATTGGTAGAAGAAGCCGATGGCGGAACTTTATTTTTAGATGAAATAGGAGAGATGCCGATTGAGCTGCAGGCAAAGCTTCTCCGTGTGCTAGAGACCAAAGAATTCATGAAAATGGGGGAGACGAAGGTTTCAAAATCCGATTTCAGATTGATTGCTGCTACCAACAGAAACCTGGAAGAAGAAATCCAGCAGGGACATTTCAGGGAAGATCTTTATTTCAGACTCAATGTTTTTGAGATCAATCTTCCGCCGCTTAGAGAAAGAAAAGAAGATTTGAAAATGCTGGCTAAAAATTTTATTGACATTTTTTCTCAAAAACTTCATTTAGCCTCTGTTGAGGTAAGTCCGGAATATTATAAAATATTAGAAAAAAACACCTGGAAAGGAAACATCCGGGAGTTGAGAAATACCATAGAAAGAAGCCTCATTTTAATGGATAACAATACATTAGATGCCCAAAGCCTCCCGGTTTATTCTGAAAAAACGACAGGTGAAAAAGATTCGTTAAGTATCAAATCTTTAGAAAAAGAACATATTCAAAAAGTACTGCAATACACGAAAGGCAACAAAGCAGAAGCGGCAAGACTGTTGGAAATCGGTATTGCCACGCTGTACCGCAAACTGGAAGAATATGAGCTAAGATAAAAAATACATCTTATCATTTTAATAACGAGCCTATCATTTTGATAGGCTTTTCTGTTTTTATATCCATTGTGATTTTATTGTAAGTTATTCATTAATAGTATGTTGTTTCTGTTTTTACCAAAACGGACTTTCTTTTGGCATATAGCGTTCAAATAAAATATGTTAAAATGACAACTTCAAGAAATGCATTCAAAAAACGGCAACAAGCAGGATTCAGCCTGCTGATCGTATCGTATGTCCTGTTCACTCTATTAACCTTAATTGTAAAGATATGATGCTTATATGTTTAATCCTGCTTACAGCAGTGATGTTCTGGCTTTTATATAAATCTGTTGAATTTTTTGATACAATATAATTATGTGGAGTTTATTTTTCCTTTCCATCCTTGCCTTTGTGTATATCTGTTATGTTTTAATAAAACCTGAAAAATTTTAAACCCTCATGAATACAGAAATTTTAGGCATCATAGCGATGTTCGTCATCACATTAATAATCGGTTTATTTTTAGGTAAATATATCGCTAATGTGTACGGGTATAAAAAGACCTTCTTAGACCCTGTTTTTCAGCCTGTTGAAAATAGTATTTACAAAATTTCAGGAATCAATCCCAACCGCCAGATGACTTGGAAGCAGAATATGTCTGCGATGCTGACGATCAATCTGGTATGGTTTGTTATCGGATTTTTTATCCTGCTAAATCAGTCCTGGCTTCCTTTAAATCCTGACGGAAACCCTGATATGTCACCTGACCTTGCTTTTAATACGGCCATATCATTTTTAGTCAACTGTAATTTGCAGCATTATTCCGGAGAAACAGGAGTAAGCTATTTAAGCCAGCTCTATTTAATGTTTCTGCAGTTTGTAACCGCAGCAACGGGAATGGCTGCTATGGCGGTGCTTTTCAAAGCATTTAAAGATAAAACCACCACCGAACTGGGGAATTTTTATGACTTTTTCACTAAATCGATGATTAGAATCCTGGTTCCGATCAGTATTCTGGTAGCTTTTATCCTCTCTGCGAACGGTACCCCCATGACTTTTGAAGGGAAAGATCACATTACGACACTTGAAGGCCATAAAACCGATGTTTCCAGAGGTCCTGTTGCAGCATTTGTTGCGATCAAACATTTAGGAACCAACGGCGGTGGATTTTTCGGTGCCAACTCTGCCCATCCGCTTGAAAATCCAAACTATATGACCAATATGACCGAGATGATTACCCAGATGATCATTCCGTTTGCAATGGTTTTTGCGTTAGGATTTTATCTGAAAAAAAGAAAACTTTCCTGGACCATATTTACCGTGATGACGATTGGTTTCCTTGCCCTTGCAGTTCCTAATATCATGAACGAATCCAATGGAAACCCCTTGATTACGCAGATGGGAGCCGACAGCCATCTGGGCGCCATGGAAGGTAAAGAAATACGGTTTGGAAGCGCTGCATCAGGATATTGGAGTATTGCAACCACTGTCATCTCTACAGGATCAGTCAATGCGATGCATGACAGTACGATGCCTCTTTCCGGGATGAATCAGCTTCTTGCGATGATGATCAACTGCTTTTACGGCGGCTGCGGAGTGGGAATCCTTAACTACTTCATCTTTATTATTCTGGCGGTATTTATTAGCGGACTCATGGTCGGAAGGACACCGGAGTTTTTAGGCAAAAAAATTGAAGCCAAAGAGATGAAAATAGCCATGATTGTTGCTTTATTCCATCCTTTTTTAATTCTTGTAGGAACAGCCCTAACAGCTTATATGCCTGAATTGGGAGCTAAAACCTTAAACAACCCGGGATTCCACGGATTCAGTGAAATGCTGTATGAATTTACATCTTCTTCAGCCAACAACGGTTCCGGTTTCGAAGGATTAGGCGATAATACACCGTGGTGGAATATCTCTACAGGAATTGTCCTTTTATTGTCAAGATTCATCCCGATTATCGGTCCTGTTGCTATTGCAGGTCTTTTGGCCCAGAAAAAATATATTCCGGAGAGTTCAGGAACGCTGAAAACGGATACGGCAACTTTTGGATTTATGACGCTGGCCGTTATTCTCCTCATTGCTGCCCTCTCTTTCTTTCCGGCGCTTACATTAGGTCCAATTGCAGAACAGCTTCAATATTTTTCTAAATAACCCATACAAATTGTTTAAACCATTAGAGGAAAAAGTGACGCTATTCACGGATCTCTTTCAGGCTTAAAAAATTAAAAATTAAACTCATTCAAAAAATGAAAAATCAGTCACAGACATTATTTCAAAGAGATTTGGTCAATGAAGCTGTCAAACAGTCTTTTGTCAAACTGAATCCGAAAATTATGTTTAAAAATCCCGTCATGTTTCTGGTAGAAGTAGGAACTGTGGTGATGTTAATAGTAAGTCTTTTCAGCCTGTCCGGCGATACGTCGCAGGGGAGCTTTGCCTATAACTTTTTAGTATTTATCATTTTATTTTTCACGGTTTTGTTTGCCAACTTTGCGGAAGCTATTGCAGAAGTAAGAGGAAAAGCGCAGGCAGATACCCTGAGAAAAACAAGGGAAGAAACTCCCGCCAAATTAGTGGTGGATAATAAACCGGGATTTCAGGTAGAAACCACTTTAAAGATGTCTGCCGAAATGAAACTGGGTGATATCTTCCTTTGTGAAACCGGAGATCAGATCCCGATGGACGGAGAAATCATCGAAGGACTGGCAACGATTGATGAATCTGCCATTACCGGAGAAAGTGCTCCCGTCATCAGAGAGTCGGGTGGAGATAAAAGTTCTGTAACCGGCGGTACCAAAGTGCTTTCCGACAGAATAAAAGTAAAAGTAACCACAAAACCCGGAGAATCTTTTCTGGATAAAATGATCGCTCTGGTAGAAGGAGCTTCAAGACAGAAAACACCGAATGAGATTGCCTTAACAATCCTGTTGGCAGGGTTCACCCTTACATTTGTCATCGTTACCGTTACCTTAAAACCTTTTGCAGATTATGCGCAGACCCCCATCACTATTGCGTCGTTTATATCACTTTTCGTTTGTTTGATCCCGACAACGATTGGAGGTTTGCTTTCTGCAATCGGAATTGCCGGAATGGACAGAGCATTAAGAGCCAATGTCATCACCAAAAGCGGTAAAGCCGTTGAAACTGCAGGAGATATTGATGTATTGCTGCTGGATAAAACCGGAACCATTACCATCGGAAACCGTAAAGCAACACAGTTTCACCCTTCGGAAAATATCAAAATGGAAGATTTCATTAAAACTTCTGCACTGAGCTCTGTAGCGGATGAAACCCCAGAAGGAAAATCAATTATAGAACTCAGCCAGCTTAAATCAGAAGATCTGCTTGTTCCCAATCCTGCATATATTGATTTTTCAGCTGAAACCAGAACCTCAGGAATCGATTTTGAAGACACAAGGATCAGAAAAGGAGCTTATGACACCATTAAAAAATTAACTGAGAAAGCCGGCAATATTTTCCCACAGGAAACTCAGGAGGCTGTAACCCAGATCTCCCAAAATGGAGGAACGCCGTTAGTGGTTTCTGTAAATGAGAAAGTATGGGGCGTTATTGAACTTCAGGATATCATAAAAACAGGCATCCAGGAGCGTTTCCAAAGATTGAGAAAAATGGGTGTTAAAACCGTAATGGTAACAGGTGACAACCCTTTAACGGCCAAATTTATCGCTGAAAAAGCAGGCGTAGATGATTTTATTGCGGAAGCCAAACCCGAAGATAAAATGAATTACATCAAGAAAGAGCAGCAGGAAGGAAAACTTGTAGCAATGATGGGTGATGGGACTAATGATGCTCCGGCTCTTGCACAGGCCGATGTAGGGGTAGCGATGAACAGCGGAACACAGGCGGCCAAAGAAGCAGGGAATATGGTGGATCTGGATAATGATCCCACGAAGCTGATTGAAATCGTTGAGATTGGAAAACAATTGCTGATGACCCGCGGAACGCTTACCACATTCAGTATTGCGAATGACGTAGCCAAATATTTCGCCATTATCCCGGCACTTTTTATCACGTTTGTTCCGGCGCTTCAGAAACTGAATATCATGAATCTTCACAGTCCGGAATCAGCTATTTTATCCGCCATTATTTTTAATGCGATTATTATTCCTTTCCTGATTCCATTGGCGCTAAAAGGGGTTGCTTACAAACCGATTGGTGCAAGTGCACTGTTGAGAAGAAACCTGTTGATCTATGGTTTGGGAGGTGTTATTGTTCCTTTCATTGGAATAAAGCTCATCGATTTATTTATCAGTTTATTCTTTTAAAATTTAAAAACATGAAAAATTATATTGTATCAGCATTCAGGCTGACCCTCGTTATGCTGGCTGTTGTAGGTGTTTATCTGATCATCGTGTATGCCGGATCAAAAGTACTGCCTACGCAGGGAAATGCTGAAATCATTACCCATAACGGGCAGAAATTTTATGCCAATATCGGCCAGGAATTCAAATCTCCAAAATATTTCCACGGCCGGCCCTCTAATGTAGATTATAATGCCGCAGGAAGCGGAGGAAGCAATAAAGCACCCAGCAATAAAGAATACCTGGACCTCGTGCAAAAGAGAATAGATACCTTAAAAATGCAGCATCCAGAAATGAGCGGTATTGAAGTTCCCGTAGAATTGGTCACCGCAAGCGGGAGCGGCTTAGATCCGGATATTTCTGAATCAGGTGCTTTGTACCAGGCAAAAAAAATTGCGAAAGAGAGAAATCTTTCAGAAGAAAAAGTACTACAGCTTATTGCATCCCATACTTCGAAACCTCTTATAGGACTTTTTGGTCCTGCCAAAGTGAATGTATTACAATTGAACATAGCGCTGGACCAGTTAAAATAACCGAAATTTATTATGAAAAAATACATCATTGTTGGAATCATGCTGGGAATTTTCCTTCCAAAAGCTCAATCTTCAGATTCATTAAAAACACAGCATAAAGTTACGTTTTCAGCATACGCTGAGCTTTTTTATACCTATGATTTTAATGAACCCGGTAATCATCTCCGTCAAAATTTCTTATATTCTTATAACAGACATAATGAAGTTAATCTTAATTTGGGTTTGATAAAAGCAGCCTATGAAAATGAAAACCTTCGAGCCAATTTTGCTTTAATGGCTGGAACATACGCTCAGGATAATATGGCAGCAGAACAGGATGCATTACGTTATGTAAACGAAGCAAATATTGGAATCAAGATCTCCAAAAATAAAAATTTATGGCTTGATGCAGGGATAATGCCATCTCACATCGGGTGGGAAAGTGCCATCGGAAAAGACAATTACAATCTTACCCGAAGCTTCGCAGCAGAAAATTCTCCTTATTTTGAAACGGGAGCAAAGATTTCCTACACTTCAGATAATGGAAAATGGTTTCTGAGCGCACTTCTCCTGAACGGATGGCAGCGGATCGCCAAAGCAGAAGGAAATCAGAGTATGTCTTTCGGACATCAGCTAACCTATAAACCGAATGACAAGATTACGCTGAACAGCAGTTCATTTATAGGAAATGACAAAACAAAAGAAGAAAAAAGAATGCGGTATTTCCATGATTTGTATGGGACTTTTCAACTGACGGATCGATTTTCCACCATTGTAGGTTTCGATATAGGAGCAGAACAGAAGTTGAAAGGCAGCGACCAGTATAATATCTGGTACAGTCCGAATGTCTTGATGAAATATCAATTAGACAGCCGATGGGCTTTAGCAGGAAGACTGGAATATTACGATGATAAAAATGGAGTAATCATCAGTACAAAAACACCGAACGGATTCCAGACCTGGGGATATTCTTTCAATGTTGATTATGCCGTAATGAAAAATGTGGTATTCCGTACAGAGGCGAGAGGATTTACTTCTAAGGATGCCATTTTTGTGAAAAATGATCAGATGAAGCAGGGAAACTTTTTTATCACGACCAGCTTGGCTGCGTGGTTTTAGAATATTATTTAAAAATTTTTATAAACCACAAAAGGCACAAAGTTTTTAACACTTAAGTTGAATAGAGATCTGTGAATAGAAGTTCATTAAGATCACATAAGTTTTTAATAAGTTTTTTTGCTTACGTGTGTTTTTGTTTAAACACTTTTACGTAAATGACTAAAGTGTTTTTAAATTTTACAGACTGCTTTTGTGACTTTTGTGGTTGAAAAAGAAATACAACCTAACTCCAAAGTTTTAAAAATCTGAAATGTTTCAGGGTAAAATACAATTAAAAAGAATAAAACCAATGTCGTCAGCAAAGCATTTTTTAGAACTGATTCAGAAATCCCGGAAAGGAAAATTTAAAATCTATATCGGGATGAGTGCCGGTGTGGGAAAAACGTTCCGTATGCTTCAGGAAGCTCATGCTTTGCTGCGAAACGGTATTAATGTAAAGATCGGTTATATAGAAACCCACGGAAGAGAAGAAACAGTGGCATTGGTGGACGGAATTCCTGAAATTGCGAGAAGATCCGTTTTTTATAAAGGTAAAAGCCTGGAAGAAATGGATGTTCAGAGTATCATCAATGAACATCCGGAAGTTGTTTTGGTAGATGAACTTGCCCACACAAATGTGGAAGGTTCAAAAAACAAAAAAAGATGGCAGGATGTGCTGGAGATTCTGGATAATGGGATCAATGTCATCAGTGCTATGAATATTCAGCATATTGAAAGCCTGAATGAAGAAGTAAAAAAAATCACCGGGATTGAAGTTACAGAACGAGTGCCGGATAAAATCCTGGCCCTAGCTGATGAGGTGGTGAATATAGATTTAACAGCTGATGAACTTCTAACCAGGCTGAAAGAAGGGAAAATTTATAAAAAAGAGAAAATCCAGACTGCACTGGCAAATTTTTTTCAAAGCGGACATATTCTGCAACTCCGTGAGCTGGCTCTAAAAGAAGTGGCCACCCATGTTGAAAAAAAGGTAGAAACAGAGATTAAAACCGAAAATTTTAAACCGGTAAAATTCCTGGTTTGCATCAGCAGCAACGAGAAAATAGCAAAAAATATCATCCGTAAAACTGCCCGTCTGGCAAGTTATTATAACAGTCCGTGGACGGTGCTGTATATTCAGAGATCTTCCGAAAATCCTGAAAAAATAGCCCTTGATAAACAGCGGTATTTGATTAATAATTTTAATTTAGCACAGGAATTGGGGGCAAAAGTCGTGCGGATCAAAGAAAACAGTGTCCACAAAGGAATTCTGGACTATGTGGTTGAGCACAATATAACAACGGTCTGTATTGGAAAACCCCATTCCAAGTTCTGGCAGCGGATCTCCGGGTACAGCTGGATTTATACCTTAATGAACCGGTTGAACGAAAGACAGATTGATATTATTATTTTATCTTAAAAGTGATGAAACTTAAAACAAAACTCACCTTAGGCGTAGGCCTCTTATTTTTGCTGATTGTCCTTCTTTCAGTGATTGGCTCTGTCTATATAAATAAACTGAAATCAGATACCGAGAAAATTCTTACCGCCAACTACAACAGTTTGGAGTTTTCTAAAAATATGCTTCTTGCATTAGATAAAATAGGGACAGACAGTACGGTTGCCATCGCCGATTTTAGAAAAAATAATGCGCTGCAGGAAAAAAACCTCACGGAATTTGGCGAAAAAGAGGTTACCCAGAATTTAAACCTGCATTTTAACAGCTATATCCAGCAGCCTAGTCATGAAAAAGAAAAACTGATCCGCGAAGATCTCGTAAGGATCATGTCTCTGAATATGAAAGGAATTGAGCGTAAAAGTGATATTGCGATCATAACTGCAGAAAATGCCACTTTTTGGATTGTAAGCTTAGGAACAGTCTGCTTTTTAATTGCTTTTATTTTGCTGTTCAATTTACCTCAGACAATTGCTGAACCGATCAACCAGTTGACCTTCAGTATTAAACAGATTGCCGATAAGAATTATAATCAAAGGGTTCATTTCAAAGGGAGTGAGGAATTTAATGATCTTGCTTCTTCTTTCAATGTGATGGCCGAAAAACTTCAGGAATACGAAAGCAGCACTCTTTCTACCCAGCTGATGGATAAAAAAAGGATCGAAACACTGGTCAACAATATGCATGATGCGGTGATTGGTCTTGATGAAAATCATTTTATCTACATGATCAACGATGAAGCGTTGAAAATCACCAATCTCCGGAAAGAAGAAATCATTGGAAAAACTGCTCATGAAGTGGCTGTTAATAATGATTTGGTAAGAGAACTGCTTAAAAACATTGATCATCCGATGAAGGAACCGATTAAAATTGTGAGTGAGAATAAAGAAAATTATTTTGAACAGGAAATTGTTCCCATCAACATTACAAAAACAGGCGAGAAAGAAAAAAAATATATTGGAAAAGTAATTCTTTTACGGAATATCACCCCTTTTAAAGAACTGGATTTTGCAAAAACTAATTTTATTGCCACCATTTCCCATGAACTGAAAACTCCTATTTCTGCTATAAAAATGGGTGTACAGCTATTAGGAAATCAAAAATTTGGAGCACTGAATGACCAGCAGAAAGAATTGCTGAAAAGTATTAATGAAGACGGACAGCGGTTGTTGGATATTACAGGAGAACTACTGAACCTTTCACAGGTTGAAACCGGAAATATCCGTCTGAATATTGAAAGCTGCTCTCCCAAAGATATCGTACAGACTGCGATAAAAAATGTGGAGAAATTAGCGGAACAGAAGAATATTTCTATCCAGGCAGATTATCAATTGGACAATAACGATTACATCATAGCTGATTTTGATAAAACCGTTTGGGTGATGAATAATTTCCTGAGCAATGCCGTCAAACATTCTTTTCAGGATGAAAAAATAAGGATTGTAGTTGAAAAAAAGGATTCATTTGTGAAATTCAGTATTTCAGATACAGGAAGCGGAATTGATGAAAAATACCACCGCCAGATCTTCGACCGCTATTTTCAGGTTCCCGGGGAGCACCAGAACGGAACCGGACTTGGGCTGGCGATTTCAAAAAACTTTATTGAGAAACAGCACGGTGAAATTGGAGTTGAGAGTTCCTTAAATCAGGGAAGTACTTTTTATTTTATATTGCCTTCAGTTGAAAATAATGAAAAAACGGGTGTTTTTTAAGTTATTTGGGTTGATAAATTTAATTTTCAGATATCATATGCTTTTAAATTCTATAAAAATAATTTCATGAAAAAATCTAATAATTATAGTATTTGATGTATTTCTTTTTTTAAATGATCAGTTAACCGATTATATCAGTAAAATAAAGGAATTGCAGAAGCTGTAAAAATTTTTTTATACTATTTCAGTGGTAAAACTAAGCTGATTTCCAATACAATTTTCTATATTTAGAATAAATTCAGCCACGATGAAAACATCAGAATTAAAAACTGATTTATTAAACCGAATTACTCAATTGCAAGATCCCAGAATTATTGCAGAAATTCATACCTTTTTAGATGGTGAAATGCCTCAAAATCAGGAGGAATCTGTTTCCAGTATGTCTTATGATGACCGGATTTTCCAGGCTGGAGAAGACTGTAAAAATGCCGTGTATCTTACAGAAGATAAGGCCAATCAGGATATTGAAGAATGGCTCAACGAAAAGTGATTGAGATTTCCAGAGCCACCACCATTCACAAAGACAAATATAATATCCATGATGAGATTTAGATTATTTTTAACGGTTTTATTAAGTTGTACATCGTATTTGTTGTGTTTCGGGCAGCATTTTACAATTGAAGAGCTTCAGAAATTCAATACGGTTGATATGTCCACTTTCAAACAGGAAATTAAAAAGCAAAATTACACTTTCTATGATAAAACAGAGAGTAATGAATTTCTTCTGAATGAATATGACAGTCCGGATTTTCAATATAAAATAGGGAAGTTCGAATATAAAAATGACCCGTCCCAAAATATGATCCAGCTGGATTTTAAGAATAAAAAGGAATATGATCAATACGCAGAAAACTTAAAGAAAATGGGATATAAAGAATCCGGAACCGGAAAAATATTCGGTGGCGAAACTTATATCGATTATATGAAACAAAAATCCAGAGTCAGACTGGTTTCTCCAAAAAAAGACCTGCCTAACGAGCCTTATACAATACTGGTTTTTAAATAAAACTATTGTGGATCATCTTATATACAGGAGCGAGCAATCGAAACCTTATCTTTCAGATTTTATTGAAAGCTTCTGGATGCTGGATAATCCTTCAGGTGATAAAGAAGTGGTATTGCTTCCGGACGGCAGGATCGATGTCATCTTTTCACAATCTGCCAAAGATCCGTTTCATAGTGTCTTATTAGGAATTGGTACCCATCCCGAACATATTGTTATCGCCGAAAAGACTAAGATATTTGCAGTGAGTTTCAATTTACTGGCTGCAGAATATATCGTCCATGAATCGGTCTCAGATCTTATAAACGGAGCGAAAAATCTCCCTTCCGACTTCTGGGATTTCTCTAATGAGGATTTCAATGATTTTGAAAAATGTTGTCGAAAAGCATCAGAAAAAATTCAGGAACAGCTTCTGATTCAAAAAATTGATGAAAGAAAACGTAAGCTTTTTCAGTTAATATATTTATCAAAAGGAGTGTTAAGTGTAAAAGAATTATCTGAAAAAGTCATCTGGAGCGAAAGGCAGATCAACCGATATTTCAATAAGCAGTTTGGAATTTCCTTAAAATCCTATTGTGGAATTCTCCGTTTTAGAGCCTCTTTCGGACATATTAAAGAAGGAAAACTATTTCCGGAACAAAACTTCAGCGACCAGCCCCATTTCATAAAAGAAATAAAAAAACTGTCAGGCTTTCTGCCTAAAGAACTCAGCCAAAATAAAAACGACCGATTTATACAATTTTCCGTACTGCCTGAAAAGTAATTTTGTATCATAATTTTAACGTTATGGTAATAGAACATAAAAAAATTGCAATTGTAGGAGGCGGACCTGGCGGACTTACACTTGCCAGATTACTGCAGATGAAAGGCGCTGATGTGAAAGTGTATGAACGGGATGCTCATAAAAATGTACGGGTTCAGGGAGCTACACTAGACCTTCATGAAGAGTCGGGATTGGAAGCATTGAGAAGGGCCGGTCTGATGGATGGGTTTATCGCCAACTATCGTCCTGATGCAGGAAAACTGAAGATTCTGGATAAAGATTTTAAGGTGTATTTAGATGAACATTCTTTACTGAATTCTCATTCAGAAGACCGTCCGGAAATCGACAGAGCTCCGCTCAGAAAAATACTTCTGGAATCTTTACAACAAGACACCGTGGTGTGGGACAGTCATTTTATTTCCATGGAAAAGAAAGATAACGGCTGGCTTCTTCATTGTAACAATAACAAATCTTATGATGCAGATCTCGTTATTGGAGCAGACGGAGCCCGTTCAAAAATACGTCCTTACCTCACGGACATTCATCCTATATATTCCGGAGTGACGATGTTGGAGGGGAATATTGAAAATGCAGAAATCAATGCTCCGGAGATTTTTAAATGGGTTAACGGAGGTAAAATATTTGCATTGGATGAAAGTAAATCATTATTGCTCAGTATAAAAGGAGACGGTACTCTTACTTTCTATACGGGTTGTAACGTTAACGAAAACTGGGTACACGAGTCAGGAATTGATTTTAGTAAAAAAGAACAGGTTTTTGAGTGGTTTAAGAATGAATTTCATACATGGGACGAGCGGTGGAATGAACTATTTGAAACTGAGAATATCACCATCATTCCACGGCCGCAATACCATTATCCTCTTGATCAGACTTGGGAAGCACAACCGAATATTACACTGCTGGGGGATGCTGCACATGTAATGCCTCCGTATGCAGGGGAAGGGGTAAATATGGCCATGCAGGATGCCTTTGAGCTGTCAGAATGTTTAACAGATGAAAAATTCAGTACCATGAAAGAAGCCCTTGAGCAGTATGAAAAGAATATGCTTATACGTGCTTCAGAAATGACGGAAGCCACTTTGGATAATACAAAGCTGATGCATGCTGAAGGGGCAGTGGACAATCTTTTGAAAATGTTTTCTGCAGATTAATGGAAAAGTGTAATCTTTAAATGACCGGAGGTCAAAGGATTAGATTTCATGTTTTTATAGATAATTTTAAAAAATCTTGTGTAATTCCAAAATTTAATTTTACTTTGTAACTCAAAGTACTTTTGATTTAGATTTTTGCCTAACCTATAAAAACGTTGTATGATGATACATTTTGCCCCAACTATTAAGTCCAAATCTTTATTTACAAAAATGATATTGGGCGCACTGATCGGATTAGCGGTCATTTCATTCTTTGTATTAGGAACAGATCACCCAAAACCTGAATGGGGGAAATTCTGGATGATAAGACCTCTGATTATTACCCCATTGGCCGGTGTATTGGGTGGCATTATTCTGTATACCCCGGAATTGCTTTCTCTTCAAAGCCGCTGGAAAAAAGCGATATTCTTTATTGGCAGTATCTTAGGATTTGTGATAGTTCTATGGATTGGAATTGTTCTCGGGTTGGATGGAACACTTTGGAATTAATCTCAAATTTTTAAAATAAGTAAAAAACAAAGCTAATAACTCAATATATAATCCCTTGGGAATTCTGATTTACATTATATTGGTTTTTGCTATATCGAACATATACTATGCCTTATTTTATAAAAAAGAGGAATGGAAAAGTTCTATGTTGGCTATGCTGACGTCTGCAGCAGCCATTCTTTTTATAATTGATATATTTCTTAGCCTGATAAATTCAGATAGGCTGGTAGTGAATATTGCTGATTTTTTCATTTTTTTTAGGAGCTTCCTATGGGCTGCTTACTCTGTATGCTTTTTTTCTGCTACTCATCAACCGTATGATTGCACATATTGTATTTGTTAAAAGCTACGGAACGTATATTTTTATTTTTTCTATGATGTCATTTTTTGGTAATTTCTTATTTGCATTTGTTTTATACGCGTTGATTGATTTTTGGAATTGAGTAAGAGTTATGCATTTGACAAATGAAGAATCTGGATTGTTGTGAAGATATGTTGATCTGCAGAATCAATGGGAGATGAAAATAAAAAGAGACTGTCTTAAGTAAGGCAGTCTCTTTTACTATTGAGAAATACTATTATTTCTTTATGAATTTCTGTACAGTTGCCTGTTATTTTGTGAATAATTTGATGATATAATTCCTTTTGTCAGTTCAGAAACTAATTTTACTGCTTTTCCACAAGATCCAGAAACTGCTGCTCATCCAGGATTTCAATCGTCCCGATGTCCTGTGCCTTTTTCAATTTGCTTCCGGCTTTTTCACCTACTACAAGGAAGTTGAGGTTTTTAGAAACCGCAGAAATATTCTTTCCGCCATGTTTTTCTACCATTTCTTCCGCTGATTCTCTGGTAAACAGCGATAGTTTTCCGGTGAAAAGGAAGGTTTTTCCTTCCAGAACATTGGATAAAACTTCATTCGTGCTTTCTCCTTTTTCCAGCTGAACACCATACGATTTGAGGCGCTCAATCATTAAAATATTTTCAGGATTTTTAAAGAATTCAACAATGCTGAATGCAATTTTAGCCCCGATATCTTCCACCTGGCAGAGTTCTTCTACCGTGGCCTCTTTCAGTTCATCAATCGTTGCGAAATTTTTAACCAGTTTCTTCGCCACCGTTTCTCCCACATGCTTAATCCCGATTCCGTACAGTACTTTTTCAAACGGAATTTCCTTGGATTTTTCAATTCCTGAAATAATATTTTGTACAGACTTTTCCGCCATTCTTTCCAGTGGAAGGATTTGTTCTTTGGTTAACGTATAGAAATCGGCAGGATTTTCAATCAGTTTTTCACGGTATAGCTGTTCGATCGTTTCACTTCCCAGATTATCAATATTTAAAGCCTTTCTTGAAACATAATGAATCATTCTTCCAACCACCTGAGGCGGACAGTGCAGTTCATTCGGGCAGAAATGGATCGCCTGATCTATGATTTTCACCAGCTCTGTTCCACATTCCGGACAGTTTTTGATGTATTCAATTTCTTTACTGTCAGAAGTTCGTTTTTCCTTATTAACGTCAACGATTTTGGGAATAATTTCACCTCCTTTTTCTACATACACAAAATCATGCTCATGTAAACCCAGTTTTTTGATGATATCTTCATTATGAAGTGAAGCTCTTTTTACAATCGTTCCGGCTAACAGAACGGGTTTCAGGTTAGCGACAGGAGTAATAGCTCCTGTTCTTCCTACCTGATAAGAAACACTTTTAAGCTCAGTTTCCACCTTTTCTGCTTTAAACTTATACGCCATGGCCCAACGCGGTGATTTTGCCGTATATCCAAGTTGTCTTTGCTGTTGTAAAGAATTTACTTTAAGAACAATTCCGTCAATCTCAAAAGGGAGATTATGACGCTCCACATCCCAAAAACTGATGAATTCCTTCACCTCATCCAGTGTACGGCAAAGTTTCGCCTGCTGGGAAGTCTTGAAACCCCATCCCTGGGCTTTCTGAAGGAGTTCCCAATGCGTCTCTGCAGGAACCTCATCTGAAATGTACTGATATAAAACAGAAGACAGGGAACGCTTTCTTACTTCCGCACTGTCCTGCATTTTTAAACTTCCGCTGGCTGTGTTTCTTGGATTCATAAACGGATCCAAACCTTCCTCCTCACGAAGTTTGTTAAGCTTATCGAAATTTTTTCTGGTTAGATAAATCTCACCACGCATGAAAAAGTGGGACGGAAAATCTCCTTTTAACGTTAAAGGAATATCTGAAATGGTACGCACATTAGGCGTAATTTCATCCCCCTGAAAACCATCCCCTCGGGTAACAGCCTGTACCAGTTTTCCGTTTTCATATAAGATAGAAATAGAAGCACCGTCATATTTCAGTTCCGCAACAAACTCTACAGGATCATCAATGGTTTTGATGATTCTTTTTTCCCAGTCTTCAAGATCCTCAAAGTCATAAGAATTATCCAGAGAATACATTCTGAATTTATGCTGAATGGTAGGGAAATTTTTGGTAACAGCACCTCCGACACGCAGCGTAGGGGAGTTGTCGTCATGAAATTCAGGATATTGTGCTTCAAGCTCCTGAAGCTCTTTCAGCTGTGTATCAAACTCGAAGTCTGAAATGCTGGGTTCGTCCAGGATATAATAATTGTAATTATGCTGATGGAGCTCTTCACGAAGCTTTTCTATCTTTTGTTGAATGTTTTCAGACATTGCTTTTCTATCTTTTTAGCAAAAATAGTTAAAGTAATTCCATTTAAAAAATAAGAGAATTAAATATTTCCGGAACATTAAAAACACGTAATATCCTTTAATGAATTGATTAATCAGAAGATAAAATGGATATTGATAATAGGTTAACATAACGTTTGCATTTAATTCAATAATTGTTAAAATTCTCTTAAATAACAAATGCCCCATGTCTGGATACCTTTGCCAAGCTAATTTGAAGAAAATGAAAAAAGTAAAGATTGTATTGGGATTATTGTTTTTAGGACTTGGGACGATGGCTTATGCGCAGACCACTCAGGCTTCCATTACCGGAAAAGTGACCGGTTTGGGAAGTACCGCTCAGGAAAAAGTGAAAGTAACCATTGTGAATGAGTCGACCGGTTTCAAAACTGAGACCGAAACCAACTCAAAAGGAGAATATATTTTCAAAGAGATTCCTCTTGGCGGGCCTTACACCGTGATGGTAAATGATGAGAAAAAAGAAGGATATAATGTTAACTTTGGAGATCAGGTAACGGTAAATGTAAGTCTGGGAAATGGAGAAAAACTTATTGATGAAGTAGTGGTTACCGGAAATCTGAAAAATAAGATCGGAAACCTGGGAGCAGCAACCGCTATTTCAGCCAAGAACATCAGTATGCTTCCCGTGAACGGAAGAAACTTTACCAACCTTACAGAATTGTCTCCTCTAAGTGGAAAAGGAGGTAATTTATCCGGGCAGTTAGGTTCTTCTACCAACTTTACGATTGACGGGATGACTGCGAAAAATCCAACATCAGCAGGTTCTACCACCAGCCGAAGTGGGGCGCCTTTTTCTATTTCCATTGAAGCAGTACGCGAATTTAAAATCACAACCAACCAATACGATGTAACGCTGGGAAGAAGCGGTGGAGGTACCGTGAGTGCGGTAACAAAATCCGGAACAAATAAATTCTCAGGAAGCGCCTGGGAATATTTAAGAACCAACTGGCTTTCCAGTCCGTATGATATCAGAGGAAACAAAAGACAGAATGATTTCTCTACTTCCCAATTTGGATTTTCATTAGGAGGTCCGATCATTAAAAATAAATTACACTTCTTTGTAGCCTGGGATCACCAGTTAGATTCAAGACCATTGATTATTGCGGATATCAAATCGACGGATGATGAGAAAAGATTCAATACCACGACCCAAACGCTAAATCAGTTTTTAGATATTGCAAGATCAAAATACGGGGTGGGAAATACACCACAGTTCGGAAGCTTTGATAAAGTAAGAAATTCAGATGCCGGATTCCTTCGTTTGGACTGGCAGATCAACGAAAAGAACTTATTGACCTTAAGAAACAACTTTACCTACGATCTGAATAAAAACGGATTGGCAGATAATACTGCAATCAATTTTTTCGAATCCTACGGGAATGATAAAAACCTGGATAACAGCTTACTCTTAACATTAAGGACTAATGTAAAGTCAAATATCACGAATGAATTAAAAGCACAATATTTATATACCTTCCAGGACAGCTACCAAAACAATGAGTTGGGACATCCGGTTCCTAGAGCTGTTGTAGAAGGAGTATCTTCTACTGTTGGATCAACCAATATCCAGATCGGAGGACATCGTTTTGGCCAGGAGGGCTTCCGGAATAATGTGTTCCAGGTGGTAGATAACTTATATTACAACACCGACAAAATTAAATATACGTTTGGGGCAGACCTGATGTACACCAGATCCAAATCGATCTACGGAAGTGAGGTAAACGGAAGATTCCAGTTTCAGGGGATGACCAATTTTGCCAATCTTACCCCTTACAGATTCTACAGAGAAGTCCCTTTGATGGATGATCCGTCTGTAAAATCAAGTATCTGGAATGCAGGAGTATACGGACAGTTACAAACCAAAGTAGCAAAAGGTCTTGATTTTATGGCTGGGTTAAGGCTTGATTACGGAGGATATCCGAAAGCTGAACTCAATCAAAAGCTTTTTGACGAAATGGGAATCAGAACTGATAATCAAATCAAATCTTTTGTCATTCAGCCGAGATTTCAGTTTGAGTGGAATATCAATGAAGGGAATAAAGATTTCTTAAAATTTGGTGCGGGAGTCTTCTCTTCCGATATCAATAATTATATGGTAATCAACAATCTTGTTTTTGACGGAAAACATCTGGCAACAGTAGATGTGAACCCGGGTAAAGTTGGCCTGACTCCTGATTTTCCGGGATACAGAAATGACTATGGCAGTGTTCCGACACTTTCACAGTATCAGATTCCAACCATCAATTACACAGGAAAAGACGCAAAAATTCCAATCGTTTATAAAGCGAATATCTCATACACTCACTTCTTTAACGAAAGATTCAGAGCCGGAATTGCGGGATATATGGCGTTGGGAAGAAACAATTACTTCTACTACGACAGAAACATGATGGCTAACCCGTTTTTCACTTTAGCCAATGAAGGGGGAAGAGGAGTATATGTACCTGCTTCTACGATCGTTAATAATGATAATAAAAGTGTAAGTATCGACTGGAAAGAAGGTAGAATCAACAAAAATTTTGGAAGAGTTCTTGAACTTGTCAGTGATGGTAAAGTCAATCAGTATTCATTTGTGGTTGATACCAGCTACCGTTACTGGAAAGATGGGGAAATCACGGCAAGTTATACTTGGTCTGATATCAAAGATAATACATCATATAACGGAAACGTAGCCAATTCAGCAACGCTTTCTACTCCGGTTCAGAGTGATCCTAGAGATTTAAGAATGAGCTATTCCGACAGCCAGTTTAGAAATAAGGTAGTCCTTTACGGAAACTCGCCTACCATTGCAGGATTTACTGTAGGACTCCGTTATTCAGGGATTGGAGGAACGCGTTTCTCGTTAACAGCAGGAGGGAACGTCAATGGAGATTTTGTAGATTCCAACGATTTGGCCTATATCTTCCCGAATCTTACACAGACGCTGATTAGCGATCCGGATGTAGGGAAAGCTTTAAAAGATTATATTACAGATTATAATAACAAAATTGCAGAACGTAACGGGGGTAAAAACGGATTCTACGGAGTTTGGGATGTACGTGTTGCGAAAAAAATAAAGTTTGATAAAATAGGAGCATTTGAACTTTCTGTAGACATCTTCAATGTGGCCAACCTTCTTAATAAAGAATGGGGAGTTAACAAATCATACGGTAACGTAGCGCTGTACAGAATAACAAAATTCAATCAGGAGACCAAACAGTTTGAATACATGAAAAATGCCAATGGTTTAGCCCCTTTATCAGGGAATCCTTATCAGATTCAGATCGGAGCCAAGTATAGTTTTTAACAATTAAATAGTACCTTTATCAAACGGTCGCAAGACTTTTATATTTTAATTATCTAAATTATTATGAAAAATTTTATCTTAGGGTTAGCAGTTTTAAGTACAGTACTCATGAAGGCACAAACCCAGATTATCGCACACAGAGGCTATTGGCAAACGCAGCCTCCTACAACGGAAAATTCGATTAAGTCATTGGAAAATGCCCAGAAATTAAAGATTTATGGATCAGAATTCGATGTAAGGATGACTAAAGATGGTGTTTTAGTAATCAACCACGATGAACACCATGGAGAAATGGAAATCTCTGAAACCAATTTTAAAGACCTGGAAAAATTAAAATTATCAAACGGTGAAAACTTTCCTACCCTAAAAGACTATCTAAAACAAGGTAAAAAAGATCCTTCTTTAAAGCTTATTGTAGAAGTTAAACCGATTAAATCTCAGGAGAAAGAAAGTGAAATCGTTCAGAAGACGATTAAAATGATCAAAGACATGAAACTCGAATCCCAGAGTGAATTCATTTCATTCAGCTTACATATCTGCAAAGAGATTAAAAGACTAGAACCTAAATTTAAAGTTCAGTACCTGAATGGAGAATTATCTCCGGTACAGATCAAAAGCGAAGGATTGGACGGATTGGATTACCATTACAGCATTTTCCAGAAAAACCCTACCTGGATTTCTGAAGCAAAAGCATTAGGTCTGATCACCAATTCATGGACGGTAAATGATCTTCCGGTTTATGAAGAATTAAAAAAACAGGGAATAGGCTTTATCACGACCAATATTCCGGATCAGTTAAAAAACAGATAATCCATTAGGCTTAAAAAATAAAGCTGGATATTCAAAATTCACAGCCTGTCTCTTTTTAGAGGCAGGTTTTTTATTTATATATGATTAAACTCGTTGTCAATTTTTTTAACGCAAAGATTGATAATAAAGCCTAAACTTAAGAATGAAAAGAAGAAAATCAATCTTTGATTGATTCGACTAAGCATATGTAATATCCGGCAACTTAATCAATGGTGAAGCTCTCACCTTTGCTCATCTTAAAATTAAGTATCTAAATAAAACTTTGCGTTAAAAAATAAGATGATTTCAGCAATAAATCGAAATACAGAATAGCTCTCACCCTACGATCTAAGCAGTTTGTATATATTTTCTCAGAGAAAGACAATAAAGTTACAGCAATGAAAACTCAAAACAGCATTAATAATACTTAATTATATAAATGATTAATAATCAGCAATATATAATTGTTGTTAAAACTGAATTCATATTTTGTTTAATAATTTTTTAATTAATGTTAAAACCTTGTTAAAGCAATCCTTGTCAGGTCGTTCTAATTTTGCGCAAACAAAAAGGATATGCGTAAAGAGACTCAAAAACTGCTGGTTTTGTCGCTGCTAGGATTAGTAAGTGTCAATCTGGCGGCTCAGCAGAAAGTGAAAAAAGATACTGTTAAAGGCATTGATGAGGTAGTGGTAACTGCTCTCGGAATCAAGAGACACGACAAAGCTTTAGGATATGTTGCAGAAAAAGTAGGCTCCGCAACATTTGAAGAAACCCAAAATAACAACTGGGCACAATCAATGGAAGGAAAAGTAGCCGGGCTGAAAGTGCAGACTGCAGGAGCCGGACCGCTGGGAACTTCCAGGATTACCCTCAGGGGAGAAAAATCCATTATGATGGATCACAACTATGCCCTGATCGTTGTAGACGGTGTTCCTATGGGAAATTCCACCACAGGTTCAGGAACATCCGCTTACGGAGCTGGTTCAGGCGGAGATGTCCCTATCGATATGGGAAATGGGCTGAATAGTATCAACCCTGATGACATTGAATCGGTAACCGTTCTCAAAGGAGCTTCCGCAGCTGCTTTATATGGTTCACGTGCTGCCAACGGAGCTTTAATGATCACCACAAAATCCGGGAAGACCAAAGACGGAAAGCTGAAGGTGACCTTCAATTCCTATTCAAGTTTTGATACCGTACTTAAATGGCCCGACTGGCAGTATGAATACGGCCAGGGAACATTAGCTAAAAATTCTGCAGGTCAGTTTTACTATTCTTACGGCCTTTCTGCGGATGGTGTAAGCACTGGCGGAACAAGTAGTGCATTCGGACCCAAATTTGCCGGACAGTACTACTTCCAATACGATCCTACTGTACAGGGACAAAGTCTCGAGAGAAAGCTTTGGAGACCTTATGAAGATAATATCAAAGGTTTCTGGAGAACTGGCTCTACTTACTCAAACAGTATCTCAGTAGAGAGCTCAAATGATAAAACCAGCTTCAGGACTTCTCTTACCTACCTGAACAATGAGTGGATGATGCCTAATACAGGCTTTGACAGGTTTAATTTTGCCCTTTCATTTGCTCATCAGCTTACCAAAAAATTAAAGATATCAACCAAATTTGCCTATAACACAACCAGCAGTGATAACCTGCCTGCTACAGGATATAATAATCAGTCAATTTCATACTTCATGATTTTCCAGAATCCGAATGTAGATCTTAGCTGGTATCAGCCTATCTGGAAATATGGTCAGGAGCAGGTAGAACAGATCCATCCATTCAGCTCTTACATAGACAACCCTTATCTGATCGCCTACGAAATGCTGAATGGGGTAAAAAAGAAAAACATCACAGGAAATATTACAGCTGATTATCAGTTCAATAATAATTTCAGTTTAATGCTCAGATCAGGCATTGAAATTCTGAATGAAAAAAGAACTACCAGAAGACCGTGGAGCTCTGCCAATTATTTAAAAGGCTATTACAGAGAACAGTTCATCAAAGATCATGAATACAATAACGATGTCTTATTCACCTATAAAAAAGACCTGAACAAATTCAGTCTTTCCGCCTCAGTTGGGGGAAGTATGCGTTACAATGAATATGTAATGAATGATTATCAGGCAATCGGTTTAAAAACGGCTGGAGAATACAGTCTTACCAACGCACTTTCAATTCCTGTAAAATACCCTGTTCCACGTGACAAGCAGGTAGAAAGTGTATACGGATTGTTTACTTCAGGATATGACAATAAAGTTTTTGTGGATGTCACAGGAAGAAATGACTGGAGCTCCACACTTCCAAAAGCAAACAGATCTTTCTTTTATCCTTCGGTTAGTACCAGCTTTATTTTATCAGATATTTTTAACCTGAAAAGCAATAGCCTGAATTTCTGGAAACTTAGAGGTTCATGGGCTAAAGTGGGAATAGACAGTGATCCTTATCTGCTGGATAATTATTATACAGCGAGCAATATCACAGGAAGTGTAATAATTCCAACGGTTTTCAACAATCCTTCCCTGAAGCCGGAAAAAAATACCAATATTGAAGCCGGGATGGATTTCAGTTTTTTCAAAACCAGGCTGAACTTTAATTTCACAGCCTATCAGAACGTCAGCGAAAACCAGATCATTCCTGTATCTCTGCCTTACGAAAGTGGATTCTCCAAAAGAATTATCAATGCAGGAAAAATCCGTAACAGAGGTCTTGAACTTTCAATGGATGCCTATCCTGTAAAGACAAAGGATTTCTCATGGAAGATCGGTGGAAACTGGTCTACCAACGAAAACAGAGTCATGACCGTCCCCGAAGGATTTGACGGAATTGTTTCCAATGTAGGGGGCGTAGTTTTCTATAAAATGGAAGTTGGTGGCTCACTTGGAGATATGTATGGATACAAGCTGCTTCGTTCACCTGACGGAAAAGTAGTTTATAGGGATGGATTGACGGAAATTCCTGCAGGAATAGAGAAAGTAGGAAATGCATTCCCGAAATGGAGAGCCGGACTTCAGAATGATTTTAAAATTAAAAACTTTACCATCAGCTTTTCATTTGACGGACAGTACGGTGGTATAGCGTATTCCCAGTCACACCACAAAATGTCTGAACAGGGAAAGCTTAAATCTACCCTTCCGGGAAGAGACAATCCTAACGGAACGATTGTGGGAGACGGTGTCGTTCAAAATCCTGACGGCAGTTACAGTCCAAATACGAAAGCTGTAACTCTATCTTCATATTATGGAGATTACTACAGAAGAGCAAATGTAGAAACCAACAGTTTCAGCACAGATTTTATCAAACTTAGAGATGCAAGGATATCCTATTCCTTCTCAAAAGATATTATAAAGCCTCTCGGGCTTGAAGATCTTACCCTGGCTATTTTTGGGAAAAACCTTTGGATGTGGACCAAATTTCCAATGTTTGATCCTGAAGTAGCTACCCTGGATAATGCCACCATTACTCCCGGTGTCGAAATGGGACAGCTTCCTACAGCCAGAACCGTTGGTTTCCAGTTAAATCTTAAATTCTAAATTCTAAAAAAATGAAAAAAATAATCATAAATCTGGCGCTGGCCGTTTCTGTTTTTGCTCTTCATTCTTGTGACAGAACCTTTGAAGAGGTTAATACCGATACCAGCAGAATAAAAAACCCGTCCGTAGGAAGCCTTCTGGCCCCTATCCAATATGAAATGGGAAGCTACGGATATAACAGGGCAGATGACTTTACATTTGATATCATGCAGGATGCCTTGGATTTTCCCAATGAAGGAAATACATTCAGCAGGTATTACTTTAATGAAAAAAGTGGGGCAGGCTATTGGGACAATTCCTACAAATGGCTGAAGCAGGTGAATGACCTTAGAAAATATGCCGCCAAAGAAGAAAATAATAATTACCTGGCTATATCCATGGTTCTGAATGCCTGGATTACGGCAAACCTTACAGATGCTTTTGGAGATGTTCCTTTTTCTGAAGCCGGAAGAATTGAAGAAGGTATTCTGAAGCCTAAATATGATAAGCAGAAAGATATCTATATCCAGCTTTTAAACGATTTAAAAACAGCAAACTCCCTTTTTGACACTACAAAAGTACTTACAGAAACTGATCTTTTTTATAATGCCAATACCAACAGCCAGACAGGAATTCTGGGATGGAAAAAATTCTGTAATTCACTTTCGTTAAGACTTTTGACAAGAATTTTAAGCAGAAATGGTGAAGTGAATGTGCACGAGAGAATTCAGGAGATCGTTAATAATCCTGCACAATATCCTATTTTTCAAAACAATAATGACAGCGCTGTCCTGCCTCTTTCAGGAATATCTCCGTATTTACCTCCGATAGCACGTCCGCAGGATTTTACAACGTCAAGGGCAGCCGGAGAGTTCTTTGTGGAAACATTGAAAAACAACAATGATCCCAGGCTGGGTATGTTCTTTACTAAAGCGAAAAATACAGCAGGTGCAGATCTGGGTTACAAAGGAGCTCCATCCGGATATACTTTAGGTACTGTATTCGATTATCAGCCTTCCAATTTGAATCAAAATCTGGCGAAAGCACCGCTAAAAGTTTTGATTATGACTTATTCTGAAGTACAGTTTATTTTGGCAGAACTTGTTAACCGCGGGATTATTGCCGGAAGTCAGCAAACATATTATGAAACAGGCGTGAAGTCTATTATTGAACAATGGGGAGCCGTGGTTCCTGCAGGATATTTCAATAATGATAAAGTGGCTTACGACGGCTCACTGCAGAAGATCATGCTTCAGAAATATATCTCTCTGTTTTTTGTAGACCATCAGCAGTGGTATGAATTCAGGCGTACCAAACTTCCCGTACTTCCGAACAATGGAGGGTTACAGAATGGAGGAGTGATGCCCGTAAGATTCATGTATCCAACTACGACAAAAGTGATGAATACTGATAACTATAATGCAGCAGTACAATCCATGGGTGGGGATAATATCAATGTGAAAATGTGGTGGAATAAATAAAAATAAGATTGAATAAAGAATAAAGAATAAAGAATAAAGAATAAAGAATAAAGAATAAAGATATGAGTATCAGTATAAAACTTTTAATGCCATGTGTATTGATTTCTGCAATGGCATTTTCCCAGGATTCCGTTTCGGGATATGTATTTGAAGATGGCAATAAAAATCAAAAAAAAGAAAACCGTGAAAAAGGAATTGAAGGCGTAGCGGTTTCCAACGGTGTTCAGGTGGTCCTTACGGATAAAAGCGGAAGATACAGCCTGCCAATTCAGGAAGATCAGACCATCTTTGTGATTAAACCTTCGGGATATCAGACGGCTGTGAACAGCAATAATCTTCCGCAATTCTATTACCATCATAAGCCAAAAGGTTCGCCTGCTGATTTTAAATATAAAGGTACAGCTCCAACCGGAGAACTTCCGAAAGAACTGAATTTCCCGCTTTATAAAAAAGACGAAAGCAAAAATTTTGATATTCTTGTCTTCGGAGATCCGCAGCCTTACACAGAAAAAGAGCTTGATTATTTTAAAAGAGCAATCGTAAACGAAGTAAAAAACACCAAGAAAAATGCAGTATTGGGAATCAGCCTGGGAGATTTGGTAGGGGATAATCTGAGCCTTCAGAAACCTTATGCTGATGTGATGAAGGAAATAGGGCTTCCATGGTATAACGTAATGGGAAATCATGACATGAATTATGATGCCAAAGAAGACCGTTTCTCAGATGAAACCTTTGAATCCAATTTCGGGCCTGCCAATTATTCATTCAATTACGGAAATGTACACTTTATTATTTTGGATGATATTTTGTATCCCGATCCAAGAGATGGTAAAGGCTATTGGGGAGGTTTCCGTGAAGACCAGCTGAAATTTGTTGAAAATGATTTAAAACAGGTTGATAAAAGCAAACTGATTGTTGTTTCCTTCCACATTCCGTTAGAACATAAAAACGAAGATAATTTCAGAAATTCAGACCGTCAGAAATTATTTGATTATCTGACTCCTTTTCAGAATGCTTTGATTTTATCGGCTCACACCCACATCCAGCAACAGATTTTCTACGGAAAACAGGCGGGCTGGAACGGTTCAAAAGACCTTCACGAATATAATGTAGGAACTACCTGCGGTGATTGGTGGTCAGGAACAGCCGATGACATCGGATTACCGACTTCAACCATGAGAGACGGCACAGCAAAAGGATATTCTTTCATCAGTTTTAATGACAACCAATATAAAGTTAAATATAAAACTGCCGGAAAACCGGAAGATTACCAGATTCAATTATATATTCCTAAAGTCATTCCTCATCCGTCAAAAACGTCTGCTAAAATCCTGGCTAACTTCTTTATCGGAAGTAAAAAAGATAAGGTGGAGTTTAGAATAGACAACGGAAATTGGGAAGAGATGGAATATGATGAAACGGTGGATCCCAACTTTGCGCTTTCAGTTTTCAAATGGGACTCTACAAATAAACTGTTCCCAGGCAGAAGACCTTCTAATCCTGAAATGTCAAAACATATCTGGACCGTAGGATTTCCTAAAAAGCTTGATGTAGGCAAACATAAGTTAGAGGTAAGAGCTTCAGATATGTATGGAAACCAGTTTACAGCTTCCGAAGAATTTGAGGTGCAAACCCCGGTTCTTATCCCATAAATTTTATTTTACTATACTTTCAGATTCAGAACCGGTTTTCAAAAGCCGGTTTTGTTTTTTGCTAATTTGAAATGGCTGTGATGTAGACCACCCCGTCAAAAATTCTTTGAATTTTCGCCACCCCTCCACAGGAGGGGAGTTTTGATTCGACGAATTTTCGTTGATATGAAATCTTCAGTTTTCTTAGAGCTTAAATAAGCTTTTTATCTTTAAAATAGTAAACTTTAAATAACTTACTATTAAAATTCGGTTAAATCCGGATTCTATCGGTCCTTTAAAAATGTTCTTTCGTAAATTTGCACCAGAAACAATAGTATTATGAATATAAAAGGAAAGAATGCCATCGTAACAGGTGGCGGAAGAGGACTTGGAAAAGCGGTGGCTTTAGCACTGGCAAATGAAGGAGTAAATGTTGCTATTACAGGAAGAAACGAGGGAAACCTTAAAATGACGGTTGAAGAAATCAAAAAACTGGGAGTGCACTCAACTTATGCAGTTTTTTCTGTGGACAATGAAATTCAGGTAAAAGCTGGAATAGAATCTCTGGCAGAGCAATTGGGTGGTATTGATATTCTGGTAAACAACGCTGGAATCGGAGACTTCGGAACTATCGAAGGAATGTCTTCTGAAACATGGGAGCAGGTGATCAAAACTAACCTTTTCGGAGTGTATTATGCTGCAAAAGCTGTTTATCCGTTCATGAAAGCAAAAGGAGAGGGAGATATTGTAAATGTTTCCTCAACGGCAGGATTAAAAGGCGGCCCGAATATGTCTGCCTATGCAGCTTCAAAAGCGGCAGTGGTTTCCTTATCACAGTCGATGATGGCAGAATGGAGAAAACAAAATATCCGTGTTATTACCTTAACGCCAAGTACGATTGCTTCCGATATGAGTATTCAGGGAGGACTTACAGACGGAAATCCGGATAAAGTACTTCAGCCGGAAGATTTTGCAGAATGGGTAAGGGATATTTTAAAAATGAACAGAAGAGCTTTAATAGCAAATGCTTCCATTTTCTCTACAAATCCGTAACATTTACACGAACTTTTACGATAATGAAAGCGGGCTTTAGTCCGCTTTTCCTTATTTTTGCAACAAATTATTCACATGCAAAATTATTTAGAATTCAATTTTAAGGTTTCTCCACAGCAGCCTTGGAGCGATATATTAATGGCAGAACTTATCGAAATCGGTTTTGACAGCTTTACAGAAGAAATTGAGGGAATTTTGGGATACATCCAGAAAGATTTATTCAAAGAAGATGAGCTTAAAGCCCTTTCTATTTTTGAAAATGAAAATGTGAAAATTGATTATTCTTTCCAGGAAATGCCAAATATTAACTGGAATGAAGAGTGGGAAAAGAATTTCTCCCCAATCAATATTGATGATAAAGTACTGATCAGAGCAGAATTCCATGAATCCGTTCCGGGAATGCACGAAATAGTAATTCAGCCTAAAATGTCTTTCGGAACAGGACATCATCCAACAACCCATTTGATGATTCAGCAGATGATGGACATTGATTTTAACGGTAAGAAAGTTCTAGATATGGGATGCGGAACATCTGTACTGGCGATCTATGCGAAACAGCAGGGTGCAGGAGAGGTTAAAGCTATTGATATTGATGAATGGTCTGTTGAGAACTCAAAAGAAAATGCAGGAAGAAACAATGTATCATTAGATATTGAGCTGGGTACTGCTGAAAACCTGGGAAAAGAAAACTTTGATATTATTTTGGCCAATATCAACCGAAATATTTTAATATCTGATATCCCAACCTATGTTTCTGTTTTAAATGACGGTGGAAAATTATTGCTTTCCGGATTATGTTTCTTTGATGTAGATGATATTCTGGAAGTATGCAAAGAAAGTGGTCTGGAGTTGAAAAAACAATTACAGCGTGAAGAGTGGGTAAGTCTGCTGTTGGAAAAATAATCATATAAAATACAAATATGAGATCTTTACTGACTGTTCTTTTTATATGCATGCTGCAGTTGTTTTCGGCACAGGAAGAAGAAATGGCTTATTCTAACGGAGTTTTTAATTTTGAAGAAAATAAGGCACAGAAGATTTTTACAGATTGGACCAGAGTGAGGAAAGAACCCAATGTGACTTCCCAAATTCTCGATTCTCTGCAGACCAACCAGCAGGTATTGATTCTAAAGCAGGATGAAACTATTTTGAAGCTAGGGGAAAGGCGGGCCACCTGGTACAAGATCTCTTATCAAAAAGGAGATGGAAGCGCTGAAGGCTATGTCTGGGGTGGTAATCTTTGTGTAGGCTACCGGAATAAAAACGGTTATGATTTCCTTTTCGGACTGACAAAAACAGTGGATCGAAAAGATAAACAGTTCAATGACAGTTTTCAACAAAATATCGCTGCTATAAAAGTGGTAGAAGGAAATACTTTGATCGATGAGGTTTCTTTTGATACCGGAAGAGGCGACGAGCTCAGCTACGGAAGTTTTGTCATAGAAAGCAACCATAAGCTGCAGAATGTTGAAATGAGTCTCAGAGCAACAGTTTCCGGTGAGGCCTGCGGAATTGCAGGCTACAGCCAATACGTTCTTTTTAAAGATAAAAAATTGATTGCCCTTCCTCAGTTGATGAATGTAGGCGATGCAGATGTTTATTATCACAGTGAAGAATTCATATTTCCCAATGATAAAGGAGGAATTCCAAATGCTTTCATCTTTAAAATGGAGGAAATGGAAAAAGATGACCATGACAGAGAAAAGAAGAAGCGATCTTCCAAAACCTATCTCTGGAATGGAAATTCTTATCAATTAAAATAAAATTTTAAAGTATAATTTGAAAACCGCTGTATATTTATAGCGGTTTTTTATTTTTTACAAAATAACTAAAGAATAATAACGGATATCTATGAAAAAAAGTTTGAAAATTGTCTTGTTTATAGGAAGCTGTATGCTGTTGTGTTCATGCCCGGCGAGTTCATTCATGATGTATAAGTTAGTGGGTCGTGACAGTGATTCTTACCGTGAATATGAGGATTTGATCGATGGGTCTGATACCATCCGTGCAAAGGTGGGCGTCCTGCATAGTTTCATAGATAAAAAAACATATTTGACTGTAAAATTAAATCATGTAAAAGAAAAGAAATATAAAGTGTTTTCCACTGCGTACGGTGAAATTCCTATGACATCAGAAGAACCTTATATATTTAATAAAGAACTAAAATCTACGAAGAAAAGAGATACCGTAATGATTGAAAATGCGGGCAAACGTTATTATTTTACCCGTTAATAGAAATTATTTTATTCTTTCATAAATACTGGTTTAAAAGCAAAGAATTAATAATTCCCTACGACTTCCACTTTACTTCTTCCACTAGCCATTTTGCTTACCCTGATCTGCACGGGGATACGCTCTGTCATTTCCTGAACATGAGAAATTACCCCAACCTTTCTTCCTTGATTATGAAGCCTTTCAAGAGCGTCCATAGCGATATTAAGGGTTGCCGGATCCAACGAACCAAAACCTTCATCTATAAATAAAGATTCCACTTTCATACGGCTGGAAGAAAGAGAAGCAAGACCTAACGCCAACGCCAGAGAGATCAGGAAAGACTCGCCGCCTGAAAGTGAATATACGGTACGTACCTCGCCGCCCATATCCTGATCTACGACCTGAAGCCCAAGCGTAGAAGGAATACGTTCAATGGTATATCGGTTCGTCAGTATTTCCAGATGAATATTCGCATAGCCTAATAAGGCGTCCAAAGTATATTCCTGGGCAATTTGCCGAAATTTTTTACCATCGGCGGAACCTATAATATCATTAAGCTTGCCCCAGTTTTCCGTAATCGATAACTGCGCGGTGATGCTTTTCAGCAGATCACCAATTTTCCCTTTATTACCTTCATCCTGCTGAAGTTTAAAGTTGATTTCCCCTTTTATACGTTTCTTTTCTTCGGTCCCATATTTTGTGATACGGTGTAATTCCGTAAGATCAGATAAAGCCCTTTCGGAAATGACTTTTTGCTGGTGTGATTCTAAAAGCTGGGTTCTTTCCTTATAGATAGAGGCTGCTTTGGTTACTTCCTCATCGATGGTTTGTAACGCGGTTCGTTCCGTATCGATCCAGTCACTGCTGAGCGAAAGTAATTGGTAGAGCTCGTCCTGAGTTAAAACTTGATTATGCTTTTGGTGGTAATCATGAAGCCATTCTTTTATTTTATTCACAGCAGCTAACGCTTCATTTTCTAAGGTGGTTAATGCTGCCAGCAGTTCATCTTTTTGGGTATTTGCTTTGGTGCTGTCAATACTTAATTGCTGTTTTTCAGTGGTAAAGGCTTCAACTTTTTGCTGAGCTTCCGTAACTTCTTTTTTGAATTGCAGTTCAATATCTGCTGCTGCTTTTCCTTCAAAGATCTTTTTTCGCTGATCCTGCAGTTCCTGATATGCTTTATGTTGAAAATTGTAATGTTCTGCTTTTTCCTTTACTTCTTTCCCCATATTTTCAGCTTGAATCTCAAGTTCTTTCAAAGTGGCAGAAATAACATCATGCTGACGGTTGTGACGCTCCAGTTCTTCAATGCTTTCTTTCCATTTTTTAGAAAATATACTGATACGTTCCAGGAATGGAGTAGGAGCTGCTTTCCATTTTTCCATCCAGTCCGCACTTATAAAATAGGGGTTAAGCATTTTTTCAATTTCATCAAGAGCTGATGATCCTCTGTCCTGTTCCTTTTTTGTGGTAGTTTGTTGCTCAAGGTATAAAGTCAGAGCATTCGTATTATCCTTTATTTGATGAGTAAAACGCTCAATATGTTCCTTTACTTCTTCCAGTTTTGTTTTATCTGTTTCCAGCTGTAATTTCTGCTTAGAATGCTCCTGTATTTTGTGTTGCAGATCATTTTGTTTGAGAGTAAGCTCCTGAAGCTGTTTCTCCATCTGTACTGCTTTCTCAGAATCCGGAATATTGCTGATGGTTTGGGCTATATCAAACTTTTCCCATTCCTGTTTCTTAAGATCAATACTAGCATGTTTACTGTTGAGGTCTTCCTTTTGTTTTTGAATGATCTGCTGAAGGCTTTTACATTCCTGATCTAAACTGCTGTGAAGACGCAACGTTGTTACATGCATATTCTCATTCGCTTGATGTGTAGCTTCCAGGGTAGACAGTACATTTTCGAGTTGCGGATTGTGTAAAGCGTAAGGATGATTTTCACTTCCGCACACAGGGCAGGGTTCATGATCAACCAGTCTCTCTCTGAGCATTTCTACATTCTCAGAAGCTGCCAGACGGGCTTGCTGCAATAGCTTTGCAGATGTTTCTTTTTGTGTATTTTCTATAGATAATCTTTCGGTGATTTGCTGTAGGTTTTCCTGTTTGGATAGATGATCTGCCTGATCTTGCTTCTGTTTTTGCTCTAACGCCTTAAAATCCGTCAGAAGACTGTACAGCAGCTGCCAATGAGCCTGCGCCTGAATGATGTGGTGTACTGCCTGATCAGTATTGGATTTATCCAGCTGTACATTTTCTATGGGAAGCAGAAGAAGATCCTTCGATTGAATATCATACCTGTTTTTGAGAGTATCCCATTCTTGCTGATACGATTTCAGACTGACTTCTAAACCTGTTTTTTCAGCTTCCTTAGACTTGATTTTTTGCTGCACTTCTTCAGAAACCTTTGCAGATGTCAGTACAGAATCCAGCAGCTTTTGGGCATCCTGAAGTTTAGCGATAATCACATCCCTGTTTTCAGCAATAGCACTGCGGTCTGAGTTATCCTTTTTCCAGTCTTCAAGCGTTTTTATGGCTGCAGAAAGAGCGGATAATTTTGTTTTTTGATCCGTTACGGTGTTTTGGTGCAGACTATTTTTAGCAGAAGTATTTTCAAATTCTTCCTTAGCTTTTGTTACCTGAATTATTTTTTCAGAAAGAAGGGTGTCCAGCTTTTTAGCTTCCTCCAGCAAAGGAAGAGCATCATTCAGCAGTTTGTTTTTGGCTAAAAGTTCTTCTTCCGAAGCAAGCAACTCTTTTTCAAGTCTTTCTTGTTTCTGATGAAGTTTTAAAATACTTTCTTTTACGATTTCTAATGCTTTTGTTTTCTCATCCTTCTGTTTTTGGGTATACTGTAAAGCATCCGTCCATGTTCTTGCTTTTTGTGCCTGTTCTGCCTGAAACAGTTTCTGTTTGCGCTGGATAGCTTGTGTCTGGAGTTCAGTGGCTTGTTGCAGGCCTTCTTGGGCTTTATCCCGGCCGATCTTTAATTCAGCCCGCTGTTCATGCCAGTTGATTTCTTTAGTAAGAATTTCAAGCTCTTTATCCAGTGCCGTGATTTGAGTTTCCAGATGAGCCTGTTCCGTTTGCAGAGCAGTTATTTCTTCTTCGTTAAGAGTAATAATTCCTTCCTTACGGATGTTGAGATCACGCAGCTGCAGTTCCTCATGCTTATATTTTTCAAAAATCTTTTTCGAAATTTCAGAATAAATATGAGTGCCTGTCAGTTTTTCAAGAAGTGAAGATTTTTCATCTTTATTCGCTTTCATAAAAGCAGTGAAATCGCCCTGTGCTAGAAGAACCGAACGGGTGAACTGTTCAAAATTCAATCCTACCAGCCGCTCTATTTCTTTATACGTTTCCGCCTTCCTTCCAGGAATATCAAGATTAGAAGTGATATTTTTTAACAATACTGAATCAGATTGTATACTGCCCTCCGCTTTATTTCTGGCACGTCTTACACTCCAGGTGGCCCGGTATTGCTGGCCGTCAATCCCAATAAACTCTACTTCGGCAAGACCTTCTGCAGTTCCGTCCCGGAGAATACCACGAACATCTCCCTGGCTGATCGTACTTCCCTGAACATCATGGATCTCTATCCCCATTTCTTTAGCCTGAAGATACCGGGGTGTTTTACCATACAGCGCAAGGCAAAGAGCATCCAATAAAGTCGATTTACCGGCTCCGGTAGCGCCTGTGATGGCAAAAATTCCGGCAGAGCATAAAGGTTCTGCAGTAAAGTCAATTTCTGTATTTCCTTCCAGAGAGGCCAGGTTTTTTGTACGTATGGCTATGATCTTCATCTTAATCTTCTTTTTGGTTTACTTCCTGGGCAGCCTGCTGAAACAAACGCAGGATCTCTTCGGGAACTTCAGTGTTGTATTTAGACTGATAAATGTTGGAAAATACATCCAGAGGTTGAAGTTCATTCAGTTTTTCCTGGGTAATAAATTCACTGGTTTTCTCTTTTGAAGCTGGATATTTTGAATCAATTTTTGCTAACCTGACTTTTTTACCGATTAATGCGGTTTCTATCTTGTGGCGTAAACTCGGTTCCGGGCTTTCGAGCAGCACATTGACTTTAAGGTAAGGAGTTGTTTTCAAATCGTTATCTGCTGCAGGCAGCTGTTCTAATAAAGCGAGTACTTCATGCAGTGGCTGATGAGTTTCCGGAATTCTTTGGAGAGGAATAAATACCGGGACTTCTACTGACTTGAGATTGCTGATCTCCTCATTCAGTTCAAAAATAATAACCTGATGTTTATACGCAAGCTCGGAAAAGGACATGGGTAAAGGACTTCCGGAATACCGGATGTGTTCTTTGCCACCAATTCGCTGTGCCTTGTGGATGTGTCCTAATGCCACATATTTAATATCCTCATGAAAAGCTGAAGCAGAAACGCATTCCACACCGCCCATGATGGGTCTTTCCGCATCATCCATATCAGTTTTTTCTGCATTACTGGTATGCAGGTGTCCCATGGCAATAATGGGCTGCCCATCCAGCTTTTTCTGATGGGCATATTCAAATGCTTCTTGGTATAATGTAGCGACGCCTTCAGTATAAGGATTCGTACAGTCTCGTATAGAAGGGTAATCTCCCATTCGTAGAAAAGGAATGGCAAGACACCAGGCTTTAATCTCTGCGGAAGCGTCCACGATAGGGATCGTTAGTTTTTCGTAGTCTACACAGCCTTCAGTATTTTTTTCTATCAATCCTATGATATGAACCTTGGATGATTCCAGTAAAGGTTTCGGAGCTTCCAGCCGTGAGGCGGAGTCGTGATTGCCTGCTGTGATAATAATCTGCAGATTGGGATTGGCTTTAGTCGCCTGGTTTAGAAATGTGTAAAACATTTTTATAGAAGCTGCTGCCGGATTGGAAATGTCGAAAATATCTCCGCTCACGAGCAAAACATCTATTTCCTCTGTCTGCAAAACCTGTATCATCCAGTTCAGAAACTGCTGGTGTTCATAAGTGCGGTCGTATTCGTGAAAGAGCTGACCAATATGCCAGTCTGCGGTGTGGAGGATTTTCATAAATGTTGCTTATTTTCCGATCGGGGAAATTACTGAGGAATGGATTCTTTTCCTTTTTTTATCAAAAATAAATCAATTCTTTGAATACTGTCTGCGGAAAACCGTATTTCATGATTTAATTTGATTTGGGTTTGCTAGTATAAGATACAAAAAAAACTCACAATTTCTTGTGAGTTTTGGTGAGCGCGTCAGGATTCGAACCTGAGACCGTCTGCTTAGAAGGCAGATGCTCTATCCAGCTGAGCTACGCACCCGGTCCATAATTTTTACGAAAACTATTAAAAAAGTCGGGGCGGCAGGATTCGAACCTGCGACCTCCTGGTCCCAAACCAGGCGCGATGACCGGACTACGCTACGCCCCGATGGTGGTCATTTGTAACGAATTTTACTTCGTTTTAGCGGGTGCAAAGATAGAATTTTTTTTTCGAATTATAAAATTAATTTATGAAATAATAATATTTTATTTCTATTAAACCCCAAACTGAGAATTAATCTTAATATGCATTATCCATGCGATGGGAATTATTTTTCTTTAAAAAAATCATATTTATAAATAATTATAAAAAATAATGGGCTGATTGTAAGCTAATTAAGTTTTTGTTAATAAAAAATTAATGAATCTTAAAATTTGTTAACTAAAAAAGTCTTGTTTAATTGAATCGTTTTATTACATTTACAACAAACCTAAACTAATACCATCAATTTAACATGAAAAACGTCTATATTTTAAATTTCCCTTTATTTGTCGCGGTTCTGTGAATTTTATTTATAATTAAATAGGATTAATTTATACATTGTTTTTTCTGGAAACCTGAAAATATTTCTTTTGGTTGTGATTTTTAATAATTTTTTTCATAAATCTTTTAATTTACTATGCATATAAAATCTATACATTCTAAATTTTTTACTGTTTTATTTTTATCATGCTCACTTTCTGCATTTTCACAATTGGTAAAATCAGAGGTTCAATTATGGGAAAAGTCCAATCCTACGTCCCGTGAAGCAATGAGTTGCAAAGACGAAAATCTTTTAAATTTTCATTGTGGAATTAAGGATAAGCTGATGAAAAAGTATATTAAGTACAGTAAAAACAAAAGCCATACGCTTACCGTAGTTCATACTTCCAAAGAGGATGAAAAGATCTGGGAAAATCAAGATAAAAAGATTGCCCTCGCCAATAATAGATATGAAAAAAAGGAATCTGATAAGAATGTTGAAATTCGCAGACGACCAAGTTTTTTTTCATTTACAAGTTTGGCAGATCCTAAAAAAGGACTGTCGGATACTCTTAAAATCAAGTTTGAAGACAAAAATCTGTATGAGTTAATTTTTATCCCTAAACGGGTAAAAACTCTAGACCTAAACAAAATCCATTCTTATCTTTCTATAAAATACGGTATTTCTCTGGAAAAAGGAAAGTACTACAGCAGTGAAGGAAAAGTAATCTGGGATCCTGAAAAGCATAAAGACTTTAAATACAGACCTACCGGTTTGGGAAGAGACGACGGTAATGAGCTTTATCAAAAGCAATCTTCGAATCAGGCTGATCTATTCTTAACGATTGGTAGAAATGATATTAAGCGAACAAATGCTGAAAATCAAAATATTTTAGATAATAATAATTTTGTAATCTGGTCTGATGACAATAAAGAAATGAATTTCAGAGCTGACGGAAATTTTAACGTTCTGCAAAGAAACTGGGAGATCAATTTTATAGGAACTACAATTTCTAAAACCGATTATAAAGTAAGAATTGATAAAAAGATTATAAATCCAGATGCTTTACCGCTTGTATATTGGATGCTTCTTAAAAATCCTTCCGGTGATGTTACAAAAATTCAGGGGGTGGATAATGATGAGTTTGTGACATTCAGTAAAGTTGATTTCAATAAAGAAAATGAATTCTCACAATTCACCTTTGCAATAAGTCCGCTGAAAGATACTAAAGGTGAAAATGCTTCTTCAAATTCGGGTTCTGTTCGGGATAATAATGATCTTTCGCTTGATCTGAGTAAAATTGTTCTTTATCCGAATCCTGTGAAGAAAGGTCAAAACTTTACCATAGTTTTTCCTCCTATGGACAATCTTGAGGTCTCTATTTATGATGGAGCAGGAAGACTGATCAAAATGGAAAAAGTAGACCGCAAATCGAGTCATTATGTAAGCCAGCTGGGTATTCAAAGCTCATACCTCATCACTCTTACAAAAGACCGAAAAATTATAAAAACTTTCAAACTAATCGTTGACTAAAATTATACCATGAAACTAAACAGTCATAAACTTCCTTTCACGAAGAAGTCTTGTCTATTGGTGTGCTTCTTTATTTGTATGTTTGTTTTCGCAAGCTTCACAAAAGAAGACAGATTAAAGGTAAGAGAATTCAAAAAAGATCTCATGAGCAAATTGACAAAAGATAAAGCTGTCGATGCTCTCACTGATTCTGTAGAAATTCCTTCAAAGCAATCTGTATCCAATACTGATAAAGATGTTTTTTCTAATGAAGCCACTTCAGGAACAGATATTCTAAATTCAATTGTTAAAAACGGAAATACTGAATCATTACCCAATGATTATCATAATTCTGCCCATAACATTATTTATTCTTCCAGAGAAAAACAAGGGACAATCGGAACTTTTTCTGATCAAGAACAAGACAAGATCTCGGATAACTTTTTTACAGTGGATATTCCCAATATCAATAAGGGAAACTCAACTGCTTATTTAGAGTATGATCTATTTGGGTTGGCTTCACATCAGTCTGTACCGAGATCTATCAATCGTAATATTGCAATCGGTGGGGAAATTGTAGTTCCAAACGGAGAATGGACGCATCAAAGGGAAGAAATAAGTGCACATCTTATTAATACTGGTGTAAATACAATATTGTTTACTTCACCTTCGGCGGGAGTAAAATATAAAGTTAAAAACTTGAAAATCGTTTTTGATAAAGATATAAAAGCTGAGAATCATTTGGTGGTAAGCTCCCTGCTTTCAAACGGAACATTGTATGTAAAAGGGAATAATACGATTTCAGGAAATCTTATCATTAATAATGAACAGGTTCCTGTTAAAAACGGTGAATTTGAAAAAGTAATTCATCTTTCTGAAAAAGATAAGTTGAATGGTAGTTTTACGATCACTTCAGATGGTATTACCAATGCCTATAAAATTCCTGCTGAAACAAAATCATTTAAAATCTCAGATAATAATTATTCCTCACCGAAAGGAATTGAAATTTCAAAAGATAAAGAATATAATATCAATTTTGATGAGCTGAATGTTTCGATTGAAAAAGAAACGTCAGAATCAGCCTATGTTGAATTCTTAAAATTAAGAGCAAAAGATTTCCCGGCAACTTCACAGGGAATAAAAAATATTACAACTAACAGCCTTGCTTACAGGGTTTCTGTAGTTTCAGGAAAATTAAATAAGAAGGTAAAGGTTACAATTCCGTACGATGAAAAACGTTTGGGCTTGATTTCCCCGAAGGATATTAAAGTTTTTTATTTTGATTATGCAAAAAGAGAATGGGCTGTCGAAAAATCGGCTGTTGTTGATACAAAATCGAAAACGGTTACTTTTGAAAGCAATGGAGATAATGATTATATCAATGGTATTATTTCCGTTCCTGAATCGCCACAGCTTAATGCTTTTGCGCCTACCTCAATCAGCGGATTGAAAGCGGGTGATCCTACTTCTGCAACTCAGTTTGTAAAACCTCCAAGTGCAAGCCAAAAAGGTGATGCCAACGTTTCTTATCCTATTGTAATTCCTTCCGGAAGAAAGGGGATGCAGCCAAGCCTTTCAATTGCCTATAGCAGCAGCAGCGGAAATGGCTGGCTGGGCGAAGGGTGGGATGTGAGCGGTCTTGCATCTATCAGTATTGATACAAGATGGGGAAGTCCAACATTTAATTCTACATACGAAACAGAATTATACTCGTTAAATGGAGAAATGCTTGTGTATGATGGAAGCTACCTTCCTCACAGACATAATGATGTTGATGAAACCAGTGGAATTTATACCACTAACAAACAGAAAAGAGATGAACGTTTTACCAATAATAAAAAAACTTTTTTCTTAAGAAGAAACCATGATTTTACTAAAATCGATAGATATGGTGCCAATACGAAAGAATATCGATGGATTGTAACTTCTACAGACGGAACTAAAACGTATTACGGAGGTGATGAAAATGCGGTAGATCCACAGTCAGTTGTGAAAACAGCTTCCGGAGATATTGTTCACTGGGGAATCTGGAAGGTAGAAGATACTAATAAAAACAACGTTAAATATCTATATGATAATGTTTCGCCAGGAGGTTTTTCCGGAGATAATACCAATCTTAATAACGGAATATTTTTCCATATTAAAAATGTTATTTACACCGGGAAAAATGGAGGTGACGGGCTGTATTCCGTAGATTTCGAAAGAGAAACTTCGGTAACCAGACAAGATATCAGTATTAATGCAAAACAAGGCGTTAAACGTATTGAACCGTACAAACTGAATAAAGTGTATGTAAAGTATAACGGACAAACCATCAGAAGTTATGGCCTTAATTATACTACAGGAGAATTCTATAAAACCTTATTAACCAACATTTTTGAGTTTGATAAAAACGGAGCTCAGGTTTCTCAGCATACTTTAGAGTATTATAATGATTTAAAGACTGTAGGAAGTAATTTTACTTCAGACAAAGATGTTAATGCAAGTATAGCCAATGCATTCCCATATCTTCCGTCATCGCTTACTCCTTCAAAAATTCAGGCAAATTCTTCTTTTGAATGGGGAATCAACGGACGAGTACCGGGAGTGGGAATCAGTATAATCTGGCCTACACAGAATCCTTTCGGACATTTTCAGGCATCCGGGTTATTTGGATTTTCAAAAGCAGAAGCAAAAAATGCCCAGAATTTAATAGATTTTGATGGAGATGGAATTCAGGATATCATTTATAGAAAACCGAATGACGGATTATACGTAAGTTCGGGTACTTTTGCGAATGGCAGTGATTTGTCATTCACTTCTCCTAAAAAAATTGTAAATCTTCAAAGTAATTTTTCTTTTACAGAAACAAAAACTGATAATAAAGGATTGGATTTTGGAGCTAAAATTTTAGGGATTGGTTTTAACAGATCTTTGGTTTGGTCTACTTCCAGAAGTACGACTCCGGTTTATATGACGGATGCCAACTCTGACGGCTTGATGGATGTTGTAAAAGATGGTGAAGTATGGTTCAACAGACTTAGCGGAAGTACTCCCGTGATGACCAAATACAGCGATGAGACCGAAAATATGGTACTCGTTGCGGATGCTGCGGTAGAACACCATGAAGGTGAGCCTGAAGAAGAGCTTCCGCCTTCAAAAATAAGTGTAGTAAAAGTTTGGGTGGCACCAAAGGGTGGTTATATTAAATTTACGGATAACATCAGTATCGAAAATGTAACAGGAGCCAAAGCATTATATTCTGTAGAAATACAGGACCCACTTGCAATAGCAATAGACATTGTAAGAAATGGAAGGCTGTACATGAAAACCCTTACACCGGATCTACCTGTTCAGAATATAACAATTTCTAAGTACAACGATTATTTTTCACAAATTCAGGCATTGCCTCCAGTTAACCCTTATAACCACTGGGGAATTAATAAAAATGAAAATATTTTCGTAAGCCCTGGAACAAAAATATATATCCGTCTTCATAAAGAGCCCAATAAAAATTTTAAAGTTTATTCGGATCCGAAGATTGTGTATACTGATGAATTTGGTACAGAAATCCCAAATAATCCTGCCGAAGAACAGGATGGATTTAACTTAAATAATTCAGGATCATATGGGGATAACTTCTTATTAAACAATAAGGCAAATGCAGCCAACTTTGATGCCCCCGGTAGTGTTTCGGTAAATGTACCGGCTATTTCTTTCCCGAAAATAACAGACTTTATTACATTTAAAGTAATTAAGGTAGATGTGACCGCGGGGACTGAAGCTGTAGTTTATTCAGACACCTATCCACCAAGTGCGGGTCCGGTTACAATTCCTGGGTATACTCTTAATTATACGGTAAATGCAGGTGAGCCAATGAAGCTGAAATTCCTGGTAGAATCTCATTCTCATACCTTATTTAAAAACAGCAACTGGAATAATATTGATATCCAATATATAGCTAATGCAAACGGAACTACAAATACCGTCAACTTTAAGGGGGTAGCACAATATCCTACTCTTGAAATTCACAATGTTTACCCTAAAGTTAATATGAATTTGTATCAGTCAAGTTTCCCGGCTGGAACGCATACATTTGGACTTGAAGTAAATAAGCAAAATGCATTTAATATTGCAACTTTTTATTACTTGGTTAAGAAAGGAGATCAGGTGTTGGCTAAAAGAATGGTAAAACCGGATACAGCTTATCCTAATTATCTGAAAGAGTACGATATGATGGCTAATAACCAGCCGATCGGTACCAATTCGCCTATTAACTTCTATACCGGTGATCTGCAACAGCCAATACCTGCAGATCAGAGAATAAGCATTATTGTTTATTGTGAAACAGATACTGATTATAATAATTCTATCGGCTTTTTTGGAGCAGGTTCCGGAAATGCGGGTCCATTTAAAATATTTGTAGATAATGCTTCTACATTTTTCTCAGTAACTCCGACATTTATTAATAGACCGGGAATAACTAAAAAAAGTGCATTGTATCATAACTGGGGACAGATTTTATATGATGAAAATAATGATACTGTTCCGGGAACAACTGCAAATACGTATGTTTTAAATCCTGAAACACCTAGTGATAATTACGGAAGACTGATTAATTTAAAAATTGTTGAGAATATTAATGCTCCAAATCTAAGCGGAATCAATTATGCTCAATGCCAGAATCTTCCCACTCAGACGGAGATCGCACAGTGTATTGCTAATCAGATGAACCAACCGAACAGTCCTTATCAAACTGGCGCATTTAATCTTGATCCTGTAATTCCGATGACTACTAAAAAGTTAGGCACCGTAGAGAAATGGGTAGGATTGGGATCAGAGCAGTATTCAATGGCGAATTCATTCAAAAATGATCAGGAAACAACTGATTTATTTGATCCGAACGGTGGAAATCCTGATATGCCGGATACCGTTGTTCAGGGATTGGTTGATACTAAAATGTATGCAATTGATAAAAAACATTACAGCAGATCGAAAACGACTACAAACAGTGGTTCATTCGTAGTTGTAAGTGTTGGAAACTCTTCGTCTCACCTGGAAGGACAGGGGAGTATTGACCTTCAGGATTATATGGATTTAAATGGTGATGGTTATCCTGATCTGGTTTACAGAACGGCTACCCAGCGTACCAATTCTACAGGAGGTCTTGGCGGTCTTATGGGTGCGTATGCTAATGCATATATTACGAATTCAGATAGTTATCAGAATTCAGCTTCAATTAGCTATTCGCCAAACGGCCATAAAACCGTAGGACGTGTAAAAGTGAATGGAGAATCAATTACAACAACAATAGCAGATACCTCTACCTCTTGGTCAGGAGTTGGGTTAAGCGCAAATTTTGATGCAAAAGACAGCGGTGAATCGTACTGGCTGGATGTAAATGGAGATGGCCTTCCTGACAGAATTACTGGAGGAGGAACTTCAAATATGAAGTATTCATTAAACATGGGATATGGATTGACAGCTCCGGAGAGTTTTGCTAATCTTCAAACCTATGCTTCCCGCCCTGTAGGTTCGGCAGGTTTATCTTTCGGCACAGGAGCATTCAGTCAGATGACTGATTTTAGTTCAGGAGCATCATCAGGATTTGGTATCAGTGGAAGTTTAAGTGCCTCTGCTTCTTTAGGAACAGCTGAAAGGGTTTTTGAAGATATTAATGGTGATGGATTGATTGATATTTTACATGTAAATAGCAGCTCAACTTCGGTAAGTTATAATTTAGGAAACAAATATGCACCGGCAGTACAGCTTTATAAATCCGGCGGTAGCATAGATTTTAATAATGAGGCTAAAACATATAATGGAGGATTTACTTTAAGTGGATACTATTACTATAATATTCCGATTGTATTTTTACTATGGATCCCAATCATTTACTTAAAGTTAGGAGCCGAAGCCTCTGCCAACATTGGTCTTTCAATCGCAGAAGTAGATAAGTCGTTTAAAGATATGAACGGTGATGGGTTCCCGGATCTTGTAATTTCTAAAAATGATGGATTCAGAGTTAATTATTCCAATATCGGAAAAACGAACAAACTGAAAAGTGTAGCAAGCATCTACAACCGTATGCCGTTGAATAAATTCGTACTTGATTATAAATTTACTAAACCTAACTATAACGACGCCCATGGAAGACTTGTTATGAGCAAGGTTACCGTTATAAATGCAGATGTTACTTCAGGAAGCTATTTGACGTCTACAGCTGGTAAAGATATGGTTACTGAATTTGACTACGGAACTTCTCGTTTTGACAGAAGAGAAAGAGATTATTTTGGATTTGATACTGTGACTACCAAAGAAATGGAAGGAAGCTCTGTTTATAGATCATCAAGAGAAACATATTATAATAATGGTTACCTTTTAAATGGAGTTTTAAGAAAAACTGAGACATTTGGAGGCACTGCAAATCTTATGTCAGTCAGTGAAAACAAATATAAATTATATAAATTTAAAAATAATAATAGTGAAATAAATTTCACGACAACTTTATCGGATTCATTTGATACCGGAGGTAAGGAAGGAAGAAAAATGGCTATTGCATTGTTAGATACCACAAAAAATACAGTTTATGAATCTGGAGGAAGTATCCAAACTACTACTCAGATGAGTTATGGTACCAAAGGGCAGGTAGTAGCATATCAATACCAAAGTCCTTCGTCAGTATACAATGCCAAAATTACCTATCATACTACATTGTTGAATAATATTATAAATATTCCTAAAATGATTGATGTGTATTATGGAACTTCTGCAAGCACATTATTAAGACATAGAGAAACAGTTGCAGATCCTGTGACCGGAAATATTGAGAAAGTTTTGGTTAAACTTAATAGTTCAGAAAATGCAGAAACCAGAATGAAATATGATTCTTATGGTAATATTTCATTAATTACCTATCCGCCAAATGAATCAAACCAAAGCTACTGGCTATCATATAAGTACGATGCATTACAGAATAAATATGTAACCGAAACACAGGACAGTTTTGGTGTGAAATCAACTTCTAGCTATGATAGTATGTTTGATACACTTGTTGAAGCTATTGACATTGCAGGGAATAGTATGATTTATAAATATGATGCAAGAGGAAGATTAAACTCAATTTTGGGTCCGAATGAACAGGCGAACGGAGTTCCATATACTGTAAATTATGAATATTTTATGTCTCCTTTTATATCTAATATTAATAATGAACAAAGATTCTTATATGGAGCAATCACTAGGAATTTTGATCCTCAAAATCCTCAAAATCCTATCGAGACTATAAGTTTGGCGAATGGGTTAGGCAGACCGGTTCAGGTTAAAAAAGATATAGAAATTGATGGAGAAGAAAAAATGTCAATTTCAGGAATGGCAATATATGATGTTCATGGTAGAGTTGTGAAACAATATCATCCAACTCATGAAGCCAAAGATAATACGCCGATCAGTGGAAACAATATCAATGTTAAGCTTAATTTAGGGCTTTCGGGATATTTAAATACTGCAACATATGATGTTTTAGATAGAGTTTTGGAACAAACAGATGAGGATGGCAATACTACTCAAATGAAATATAATATTGCAGGATCTGTAATGCAAACGGAAGTTTCACAGATGCAAAATGCCACGGTTCAATTAAAATCTAAAACATTTAAAAATATAGAAGGGAAAACTGTTCAAAATACTAACTATATTGGCGGCCAAGCTTTAGATACTTATTATAATTATGATTTTATTGGTCAGCTTACAGGTGTTGTAGATCCGGAAATGATTGCTACTTATTATGAATATGATAAAGCAGGAAGGAGAACAAGAATTATCCATCCTGATCGTGGAGCTTCGTGGCATGAATATGATAAGGCAAGTAATTTAATTAAAATTTATACTCCTAATCTTCAAGGGGACCCAAATATTTCGACACCTTATATTAAGTATAATTATCAATACAATAGAATTGTTGCAATTAGACTTCCTGACTTAGCAAATGGGAATCCAAATCCAGGAAATGTAAAGTATCTGTACGGTGCCGCAAATTCTGGAAATGAAACTTCAAGATTAATAAGAAAATATGATAATTCGGGAGATACTCAATACAGATACGGCATGATGGGGGAAGTTATAGAGGAAAACAGATTAGTTGCCCCTTATAATTCGCCATTAATGAGATTTGTTACTAAGTATGAATATGATAGCTGGAATCGTATTAATTATATTACCTATCCGGATAGTGAAGTTTTAGAATACCATTATGATTTGGGTGGAAATCTGAAAAAGATTAATAATAAAGACGGGTATGAATATGTGAAACAGATTGTATATGATGAATACGAACAACGAACTTCAATTGATTTTGGAAATGATACAAGATCAGAGTTTCAGTATCTGCCTACAAATAGAAGATTAGATTACCACATTTTAAAAGATAATGGTGGCAATGATTTACTGGCTAATAGTTATTTTTATGATTTTGTGGGTAATATTGTTGGATTAACAAATAAAGCCAACCCATCAGCAAATGGAATGGGAGGCATTTATAGGTTTGATTATAAATATGATGGACTTAATAGACTTTCAGCTTCACACGGAGAGTTTGGTATTAAAGATTTTTCACCACAATATGCAAATAGTCAGTCAGATTTTAATCTAGAATTAGATTATAATGCTTCAAGTGGTATCAAACAAAAGAATCAGACTCATCATCAGGATGGTTCATCAAATAATATGAATACTTATCAAAACGGGTATGAATATATTGATGGAACTCACATGGTGAAAAATATATCGGATCAAACGACAGGAAGTACAGAAGAGTTTAAATATGATTATAACGGAAATGCTGTTTATAATGCAAGTGGTATTGAAGGTGAAAAGTTTATGTTCTGGGAAGAGCAGGATAGACTAAAAGCATATTATGCACCTGAACAAGGTACTTATCAATATTATACTTATGATGATAAGGGAGACAGGATTATTAAATATAATCTTAGAGAGCAGGCAGATCTTTATCAGAATGGTGCATTGCTTGACAGTGGAGGAATGGCATTAGATTCTTATAAGTTATATCCAAATGCATATATATCTGTAAATTCTAATGAAATGTATACAAAACATTATTTTGCCGGTTCACAAAGAATTGCAAGTAGAGTGATGGATGGTGCAAGTATCTATATTGTTCAATCACCATTTAAAACGAGTGATCAAAAAGATGCTTTAGACCCTAAAAAAGACTTTGAGGTATATTTGAAAAAAGCAGGATTAGATATAAATAATGTAACGGCTGAATTCTCGAAAAACTCTTCACCAATGACTCCTGATGTATATTATTTACATGGAGATCATTTAGGAACGGCTACCTATGTCACCAACTCTCATGCAGAAACTACTCAGTTTTTCTTAAATTTACCATTTGGTGAAACCATGGCAGAGCAGATGACGGGTGCTTATGATAATCCATATAAGTTTAATGGTAAAGAATTAGATGCTGAAACAAGTTTATATTACTATGGTGCCAGATATTATAATCCTAGGATTAGTATTTGGTATGGGGTGGATCCATTGGCAGAGAAATATCCAAGCTGTAGCCCATATGTATATACTTTTAATAACCCTGTAGTACTTACTGATCCAACTGGTATGGAACCTGTAGGTGATGATATTTATTTATTTAAAAATAAAAATGGAAAGGTAGATAAAACAGTGAAAGTAAATACTGGGGCAAATACCCCAAACCGATTATTTGTTCAAGATTCCTCAGCGAATAAAAATACCAAGAATAGAAAAGAATTTCAAGGTGCATATTTTCAAATGAACATGATTCCTTCATCAGCATACTCAGAAGAAGATTATGTTGTAAAAACAGATTTTGGATTTAATAGTCAGTTTGATTTAGATCGAAACAGCTACGTTCAAAACGGAGGTGATTGGTCTGATAAAAATATGGCAGGAAGAGCCTGGGAAAACATGAAAGATGAACCTGTTGTTATGGAAGATGTACTTACTGCAGTTATTGTTTCTTTAGCAAGGGTGCCAAGTACAAATAAGGTTCAGGATCCCCACTTACGTTTGAACGGTGCAAAAAAAATTCTTTATATTGGTCAATACAAAGTGGATGCTAATGTATTTCATAGAGAAATAAAGCCAGATATATTATCGAGATCAGGAGAGTTTTCGAGAACAGTAGGTAAAAACCCTGATATAGACGTAATTAAAGGAGACCAAATTATCTTAAAAGGAAATGGTCCGTATAAAGGAAAAAGTTATCCCACAGAACTAAAAGGTGTAGATTTTTTAAAATGACAGAATACGTATTGAAAATTGAGGCTTCGAAAGACAAATTCTCCGAGATTAGCAGAATTTTAAAAGTAGAGCCAAGTAAGAGTAAATTCTTTTGGGAATTAAGTATCGATGAAAATAATGACTTATATGTGAAGGCTATTGATTATTTTATTTCTATCATTGAAAATAAATTTCAAGAATTAAAAGAATTAGATATAAATAATGATAACATTTCTGTTTGGTTTTATAAATCATATACAGGGCAATGTAACATTGAGTTTAGTCCTTCTGAAATGAAAAAACTTTCACAAAATGATATCACACTATGTATTTCTTGTTGGGAAGAGGAATGATTAAATGCTTTAATTTCTTATTGTTAGAAATTAAATAAATAAAAAAGAGGCTGTCTCAATCTTGAGATAGCCTCTTTATTTTTTAACCAATGGTAAAAGAGTATTTTATAATTAAAGTACGTAAAAACATATTGATAGATATTTAACCAAAAAAAGCCTTTACAGCTAATGTAAAGGCTTTAATCATAATAAGTGAGCGCGTCAGGATTCGAACCTGAGACCGTCTGCTTAGAAGGCAGATGCTCTATCCAGCTGAGCTACGCACCCATTAAATAATTTTTGAAAAAATTAGTAAAAAAGTCGGGGCGGCAGGATTCGAACCTGCGACCTCCTGGTCCCAAACCAGGCGCGATGACCGGACTACGCTACGCCCCGATAGTGGTCATTTGTAACGATTTTTACTTCGTTTTAGCGGGTGCAAATGTATAAAGCTTTTTTCAATAAAAAAATAAAAGTGGTTAAAGATTTAATAGATTTTTAATATAGTGCTGTATTTCAGTTTAATTATTTTTTTACAGATGCAGAATGAATGTACTTTTCTGTAAAATCTCATCAATATATTGGTACGGCAGATTTTAACATTTTCTCTGTTATGATTTAATAAAATATTTGAAATATTAAAATCAGTACTCATAAAAAGAATATTTGAAAGTTTAATTTTGAAGGAATATACAGGATGCTTTATTTTTAACAGACAACGCTTACGTATCAGCAATACCGCCCACTTTTTCTATACGTCCATTCACAAATTTAAATTCAATTCCGTGTTCCGTATCCAGCTTATAACGGATACTTATGGTGATGGTGCCGCCCTTTGAAATTCTTAGATGCAGCAATTCTTTAATGTATTCATTGTGCTTTTCTACGGTGTCAATATGAAGCACAGGTTCGCCGGATTTTTCCGGGTTTTCAAAGTAATGGGCATAATACTTTTTATAATAATCAAACGCCTGATACTGAATGTCTCTCAGATTAGTTTCAATGGCCGCTAAAAAATCCTTGTAGGTTTTTGCAAAATCTGCCAGTTGATGTTCCGTAGGAGGTTCATCAATTTCTTCGCCTTCATCATCAAACTCTTCTCCTAAAAACACAGAAATATTCTGTTCATCAAAAAACAGATGAGAAAATGATCTATCAGATGAAAAACCTGCCCAGTCTTGTTCTACTTCTCCCCAATATTCGTGTGTTGCCATTATTTATCCTTTAAGTATTTTTTATAAAATAAAGATGAAAAATTTTGCTAAAACCCAAAGCTTACCCTTAGAATTAACAGTTCTAATATACAAAAACCTGATTATAATGAACTTCGATTATTTTTCAGACTCCTTTCTTTTTCACAAACAAATAAAAACTCAATCCCATAAAAACGAATACCATGGCAATATTAGAATAATCCAGTCTTTCAAAAAGAATATTCTCACTCATCAGATTCGCGTACGATTTAAACCCTCCCGTGTAAGGTATGAAATCGGAAAACTTCTTTTCATGAATCACTATAGAGAAGATAACCATAAACACGCTAAAACCAATAGGGTAAATAAAGTTTCTGAATACCAGGCTTAACGCTAATTGAATCATAGCAATTGAAGAAAGTGTGATATACAGTTTTAGGAAAGTATAAAAAACAACTTCCCGGAAGTCATAGTTCTGAAAGCCGATGGCAGGAAAAGCAACACTGAAAAAATAACCGCTCAGTAAAAATACCAGATATGATAAAACAATAGAAAATAAAATCGTAATCAGAATAAATAATGCCTTGGAAAAAAATATTTTCGATTTTGAAATAGGGATGGTGAAGAGGATCTTATAATTGTTGTTTTTATATTCAACATCACAACATGCATATACAAAAATTGATGTTAGAATAGGGTAGAGCATGTAAAAAAACAAAAATACAGTGTTTCCAAGCATGTTTTTCCACGGGTTCATTGTTCCGCCGGCCGGTTCATGTCCGGAAGTTAATATTCCATAGATGACATAGACGTCAACCGCGAAAATAATGAGAGCGGGTAGCAGTAATACCCCAAAAAGCTCTTTATTTTTAGATAGTTTGTATTGCTCGGAAGAAAAGGCTTTATAGAAAGTGTTAGTCATGGCTGTTGGAAATTAAGTTAATGAAGATCTGTTCGAGGTTCGCATGTTGAGATTCAATTTCATAGATCTCAAGATCATACTGGATGAGGGTTTTTAGTAAAAAATTAAATGCCTGATCATCAGTAATCGTTACTGAAATCCTGTTTCCATCACTTTGTGAAACCTGGAAATGTGCTTCCTGTAAAACAGAGATTGTTTTTTCACTGTTATTTACCCTTATCACAACCGTTTTCTCCACTTGGCTTAATAGTTCATTTTTTGTACCCTGAAAGATCATTTTTCCCCCTTCAATAATGCCGATATGGGTCGCTGTTTTTTCCAGTTCACTTAAAATATGGCTCGATAGAAAAATAGTTTTCCCCTGATCATTAAGATGCTGGAAAAGTTTTCGCATTTCAAAAATACCCTGTGGGTCTAATCCATTCAAGGGTTCGTCCAGAATCAACAGCTGAGGATCATGGAAGATCGCCATAGCAATTCCTAAACGCTGTTTCATCCCCATCGATAAGGCAGTAGTTTTTTTCTTCTTTTCCCTGTGGAGATCCACTAATTCCAGTACTTCATCAATTCTTTTGGTCCCTTTGCCGTAAATAATATCCAGATACTTTAAATTCTCAAAAACAGTCAGTTTCGTGTAAAAACAGGGCGATTCAATAAGATTTCCAGTTGCAGAGAGAATTTCAGTCCGGTCTTTTTGCAAGCTTTTCCCCTGGATCAGAATCGTGTCATTCTGTTGCTCTAAAAGTCCTAATAACAGCTTTATGGTGGTGGATTTACCGGCACCGTTTCTTCCCAGATAACCGTAAATACTGCCGTTCGGTACATGAAGGCTGATATCCTTTAAAATGCTTTTAGAGCCTATCGTATAGTTTAAATTTGTAGTCGTTATGCTTTCCATTATTTCTTTGGATACGTTGGGTTTTTATTAATGTCGATATAAAAAATTCCGTCAAAAAGGCTGCTCCATTGTTTCTTTTCATCCATGCCCTGATTGATGGTAGATACAAATTCCTTTTTGAGGAAAGAAGTCGAAGGAACCGCTCTTAGATTGATGAAGAAGTACGGTACCTTCGTGCTGTGAAATATATTTTCAACAGCAAGTTTACCGGGTTTCTCGATGCTATTACCATTGATTGGACTTTTTCTCTCATACGATGAAAAATCGATCATATAAGAGGCTTTTCCATACTTGTTTTTAATATAAGTTCCCAATGGAACGTAATCCTTACTGTAACGTTGGGCAAACGTATGAATATTGGCACACCAGATGATCACCTTTTGATCCCTATATACCGAGTCGATCTGATGGATTACATTGGCAGCCATTAAAGAATCCCTGAAATGCATACTGGGCATAGAGCCCGCTTTGAAATTCCAGGCTTTATAGTAATTATTCCGCATATCACTAAAATACCGCGCATACATAATGTTTTCCTCATTTTTTTTCAATTGTAAAATGAGATCTTCAATCTTTTTTATCTCATCCAGAAATTGTTTTTTCTGATTTTCATTAAACCTTTTATTAACGTAATACTCATATATAAAATAATAAAGGTTGTCTATATTTTTAGAAAAAAGAGGAAATTTCTTAAGGTTAATCTTATTTCTGATTAAAAAATCCTTAATCAGTCCCGCACGTTCATCAAACAGCACTCCTCCCGACATCTGGATGTCAAAACCTCCAACAGTAATAGGGTTTTTCGTTGCTTTCATATGCTGGAAGTAGCGCATCAAAGGTTTCGTTTCGTCATTGGCCCACCAGAAATCAAAAAGACCAAGCCCGCCAATTGAATCAGCTGAAACCTTCATTTTGTGAGTATCCATTTCCTGATTCATGATCCAGGAATCGTATTGGCCGGCTTCATAAAGCACTACATTGTACCCTAGATGCTCATGAAGGTACCGGATAAGTCTGCTTTTGGCCATAAAAGTCTGGCCGTCCTGGTGAGTGTTTTCTCCCAGCATCAATACCCTGTTCCCGGTTAGGATTGAGTCAAAAATCTTTAAATCATTAAAATCCGTATCAGTGAACGAAATACTTTTAACCGGATGTAGATGCCGTTTTACTTCTGAAAGTAGCGGTTTTCTTATGGTTTCTGGGACTTCTCTGTAAACAATGCTGTTGAGCATCAAAATAACCGCAACAGAAGCCAGAAAAGCATATAATATTTTCTTCATTCATTAAAAATTATACCATCGCTAAATATATAAACATTCCTTTTCTAATTATTATTTCTTTTAAAAAAAGTGATTTTTAATATGTATTTTCAGTGTTGATTCCGAAATCATATCATAAATGGGAAAGTGTTGCACTGACGTTTCGTGTTTAAAAAAAAGTTGAGCGGTTTTCAATCTCTCTTAATTACTATCTTTGCCGGATGAAACGATTGATATTGATGGTTGTGCTTTTTCCTGTGTTTATACTGTCACAAACAAAAGGAAAGGTGATAAAAATTTCGGATGGGGATACCATTACTGTTCTGCTAAAAGGGAAAGAACAGAAAAAGCTCAGACTTGCCGAAGTAGATTGCCCTGAAAAAGGACAGGCTTTTGGAAAAAATGCCAGACAATTTACGTCTGATAAAGTCTTCGGAAAAACCATTACTTTTATTGAGACGGATAAAGACCGATACGGACGTTCCATTGCTAAAGTATACTATGATAAAGGAAAGTACCTCTCAGAAGAGCTCATAAGAGCCGGAATGGGCTGGTGGTATTGGGCTTTTTCTAAAAACAGTTCACTGGGAGAGCTGCAGAATAAAGCCCAATATCAAAAGATAGGTCTTTGGCAGGATGTTCATGCGGTAGCTCCCTGGGAATACAGAAAAATCAAACGAGATTTCAATAAAAAAGCTATGCATGGAAATGAGATTAAAGGGTTGAAATAGATCTAAAACTTCATCCGGCATTATACCAATATCTTGTTAGGGGATGGCTGTTTTTTATTTGTCTTCAACATATTCTAAAATGTCTCCCGGCTGGCACTCCAAAACACTACAGATTATTTCTAAAGTGCTGAATCTTATTGCCTTTGCTTTACCTGTTTTCAATATGGAGAGGTTCGATAATGTCAAACCAACTTTGTCAGAAAGTTCATTAAGTGACATTTTTCGTTTAGCCATTACAACGTCTAAATTTACTACAATCGGCATAGCTTAAACAGTTAAATCGTTTTCGTTTTGAATCTCTATTCCTTTTTTAAAAATAGTTGCAATAATATAGATTACGGCTCCCATTAAAATGAATGCTTGGCTGTCTGCCCAAAATGGGTTCAAGTTGTTGGTAACAAAACCATGATGCATTAAATTTTCAGCGAGCTGTCTGGCTATGTAACTTAACAGTCCAATTGAAAGAGTGTAATAACTAATTTGTGAAATTTGTTTCGCAACAAATGTGTTGAACGGTTTTGATAAATCCATTTTGTGCATTAATCTGATAACTATGTAAAATAGGAAGGCTTTTAAAATTGAAATGGCTAGAATGAAGCTGTAGATGCTAAAAAAAGCTAATTTGCTGTCTCTATACATTTCAGTTAAGTCTAATTTTTGATAGAGATTTTGAACAAATTCAGGTTTATAGAGACTGAAAAAGAAATTAACTATTAAGCCTCCTGCTTCAATGCACAGGCCGACAAAAATAACCCAAGCTACAATATACAGGCCTTTAAATACGAAGTTGTTTGTTTTTGACATCACTGTTGAAATTTAAATATGATGTGCCAAAAGTAATCAATTTTTATTGATAAACAATAAAAATAACGTTTTATTCGGTAAATATTTTTCGAATATAAAAAATATCTCGTAATGATGGGCATCTAATGAGATGGCTAAGGGCATACCCAGCAGATCATGTTCATCTTAGGGGGCTTTGACATTCAGAACCGGCATGATAATGGACTAATGGTGGAAGCAAAAAGGATGATTGCGGTTCAGTATTTATCCTAAAAAACTGGAATGGAAGAGTATTTCAAACTGCTGAAATGAATATAATCACAGGGTACCTGCTTGACTAATCGTAGATTAATAAATAAAAAAACCGACATCAAATTGTTTAAAATTTTGATGTCGGTTTTGTGAGCGCGTCAGGATTCGAACCTGAGACCGTCTGCTTAGAAGGCAGATGCTCTATCCAGCTGAGCTACGCACCCATTGAATAATTTTTGCGAAAATTATTAAAAAAGTCGGGGCGGCAGGATTCGAACCTGCGACCTCCTGGTCCCAAACCAGGCGCGATGACCGGACTACGCTACGCCCCGAAGTATATAAAAAAGCGGAGGGTAAGGGATTCGAACCCTTGCGACACTTTCGCGTCGACAGTTTAGCAAACTGCTCCATTAACCACTCTGGCAACCCTCCTTTACGTTATTTTTTAATGATCGTTGTTCCGTTATTGCGAGTGCAAATATAGAATAGATTTCTTTATTTACCAAATAAAATTCAAGAAAAATTTGTGTATTTTTGAGCTGATAAATGATTAAAAAAGTAAACCAATGCGTAAAACATTATATATCATCGGATTAAGCATTTTTGTTTTTTCTTGTACTCCACAACAAAATGTGAAGAAAAATACTTACAAACCGAAAAACCCCGTGGCACAGCCTAAAACAGCGGTAAAACCACAAACTCCGGAAACTCCAAAACCACAAATTACCAGGGATCACGGAGTGGAATTTTTTACAACAAATATTGCCGATGCAGCCAAAAATGACAACACGGTAAGCTACGGTTCAATTGTTTCAGCAAAACCAATGGGCTATAAAGTGGTAAAAACCTATTTTCCGGCCATTGGGCAAAATTTCAGACAGAAATATTTAATACTTCATTATACTGCACTTCCGGATGATAAATCAATTACTGTGCTTACCCAGCAGTCCGTGAGTTCCCACTATCTGGTAAATAATACAGGCGACAATGAAATTTATCAGCTTGTAGACGAAAACAAACGCTCATACCATGCGGGCGTTAGCTCATGGAGAAGTGATAAAAACCTTAATGATACCTCAATTGGAATTGAAATTGTTAATACAGGCTATGCTTCAGATTCCACAGGGAAAAAAATATTTGCTCCTTTTAGCGACGATCAGGTGAAAAAAGTTGCGGCCTTGGCCAAAGATATTATTACCAGATATCAGATTCCGGCCACCAATGTTCTTGCGCATTCAGATATTGCTCCCACAAGAAAACAGGATCCCGGCCCAATGTTTCCATGGAAGAAACTCTATGACCAGTACCAGATAGGAATGTGGTATGATGAAACCTCAAAACAGAATTTCTTCAATATAGCACAAACCGATTTTGCCGTGAGATATAATGATGCATCATTCATATTTTTAATCCAGACAGCTTTGCAGAAATTCGGATACGGGCTGGAACTCAATGGAAAGTGGGATGATGCAACAAAGAAAACGATAGAAGCCTTCCAGTATCATTTCCGTCCGCAGAATTATGACGGAATAATGGATGCCGAAACATGGGCAATTCTACAGTCTTTAAATCAAAAATATCCAGTGAAATAATCAATATAAAAACGCATCATTTAGATGCGTTTTTGCTATCTTTAGACGATAAAAAAGTTAAAATATCTGTAATGGAAAATTTCAGAAAAGAGAGCGACTTACTAGGAGAACTGAACGTTCCCATTGACGCTTATTACGGGGTTCAGACGCAAAGAGCGATTGATAATTTTAAAATTTCAGGACAGCTTTTGTCTTCATATCCGTACTTTATCAAAGGACTTGCCTTCGTAAAAAAAGCAGCCGCCAAAACCAATTATGAGTTAGGATTGCTTGACGAAAGCCTGTATTTTACAATAGCCGAGGCATGTGACGATATTATTGCAGGAAAGTTTCACGAGCAGTTTCCTGTTGATATGATTCAAGGTGGAGCCGGAACTTCAATCAATATGAATGCGAATGAAGTGATTGCCAACATCGTTTTAGAAAAACTTGGAAAAAATAAAGGTGAATATGAATTCTGCTCACCCAATGACCATATTAACCTTTCCCAATCGACCAATGATGCTTATCCTACTGCCATAAAAATGGGACTTCTTCAGATGAATGAAGGGCTGGTTGATAGACTTCAGAAAATTGTATCCGCTTTCCGTGCAAAAGGAGAGGAGTTTCAGGATGTGATTAAAATGGGACGTACGCAGCTTCAGGATGCCGTTCCTATGACTTTGGGACAGGAATTTGAAGCGTATGCTGCCAACTTGGAAGAAGATATTTCTAAATTAAATAATAACGCTGACCTTTTCGTGGAAGTCAATATGGGAGCTACAGCAATAGGAACAGGTCTGAATGCCCCGGTTGGCTATGCCGATCTTTGTGCGAAAAATTTGGCTCGTATCACAGGCTTCCCGATTGTTTCTGCTCCGAACTTAGTGGAAGCAACACCGGACACAGGTTCTTATGTTATTTATTCCTCAGCAATGAAGCGTCTTGCTGTAAAACTTTCGAAAATATGTAATGACCTTAGACTCCTTTCATCAGGACCAAGAGCCGGGCTTTTCGAAATAAATCTTCCCCCAATGCAGCCAGGATCATCAATTATGCCCGGAAAAGTAAATCCTGTTATTCCCGAAGTGGTTAATCAGGTGTGCTTTAAGGTGATTGGAAATGACCTTACCGTAACTTTTGCCGCAGAAGCCGGACAGTTGCAGCTTAACGTAATGGAACCGGTGCTTTCCCATGCGATCATGGAAAACATCAATTTCCTTTCCAATGCGTTGGATACCCTGCGTGAAAAATGCATCGTTGGAATCACTGCCAATAAAGAGGTTTGTCTGAACATGGTTAAGCACAGCATTGGTATTGTAACCGCTCTTAATCCATATATCGGATACAAACAGTCAACACAGATTGCAAAAGAAGCTTTAGAATCAGGAAACAGTGTGTACAACCTCGTATTGCAGAAAGGTATTCTTTCTCAGGAGAAGCTGGACGAAATCCTGGATCCTAAAAATATGCTGAAGCCGCATAACAAATAATATTAATGATAATTGATAAATAGTGATTGATCTTTCAAACCCATTATTTATCAATTATTTCTCATCCTTATCCATTCAATTAAGTGAGGTTTTTAATAATAATCCCCGCCCATAACGAAGAAGATCACCTTTCCTTTACTCTTGATTCCTTGCAGCAGCAAAGCTGGAAAGATTTCAAAGTTGTAGTAGTAAATGATGGTTCCACAGACGCGACAGCGGAAGTAATACGGAAATATACCGACTATGATCCGCGTTTTGAAACGGTGAATCTTCAAAAGTCAGCTCATCAGCCGGGGTCAAAAGTGGTGAATGCTTTCAAAAATGGTTTACAAACACAAAATGTTGATGATTTCAATGTAATCTGTAAATTTGATGCCGATATTATCCTTCCCGAAAACTATCTTAAAGCCATTGAAAAAGCTTTTCAGGATAATCCCGAATATGGATTGGTCGGAGGTCTTTTATACGTAGAAAAAGATGGAAATTGGGTCTACGAAGGAAATTCAAACAAACATCACGTAAGAGGTCCCATGAAAGCCTACCGGAAGGAATGTTTCATTCAGATGGGTGGTTTGAGAGAAACACTGGGTTGGGACAATATTGATTCCATACTGCTTGAGAATTTAGGCTGGAAAGAAATTGTTCTGCCAGAACTTCAGGTTAAACTGATCAAAGTAAAAGGAGCGGATTATACAGTTCGGGAATCAGAATATTATGGAAGGTACTTTTACTTTTTAGGATTAAACAGATTCTTAGCCTATATAGCCTCCTCAAAAGAAGCCATGAAGAGCAAATCGTTCTCTTTTTTCTTTCATATTGTTCAATCTTACGAAGCCTGCCGTACAAAAAAACTGGAATTGAAAATCTCCAAAGACGAACAAAAAATAATTAACAACCAACGTTGGAAAGCATTGAAAAAGAAATGGTTGAAAATGTAATCTATCCATCAAAATATTATTCAATAGAAACTGTTTTTACCTCGTTTACTAAATTTGAATTGAAATATATATTCATGAAAAATGGTTTTTAAATTCATTAAAGTACAAATGTGAAGAAAGTTGCCTACATAGAAATAGATACCCACGCAGAAATTGCACAGGCTTTCATGGAAATCACCCGTGGATCGAAAGAATTTGATATAGATTATTATTTTTCCAAAAAGATCAGAGATCAGATCAGTGAATCGGGAGAAACTGTTTTCTTATCAGACAGCTCTATGATTACGGATCAGTTGAAGATGAAAAAATATGATTTAGTGATTATTGGAACTCTTCACCGGTATTTCAATACGTTCCTGGCAATTGCAGAGAAATATAATACGTCTGTCATTGTTCATAATATCAATTTTACAAAAGCCTCAAAACTGGATTTACTGAAAAGTGTTTTCAAAGGAGATATAATATACAGACTGAAATTATGGTGGAAAGAAGGCTTATTTTATTCCCCAAAGACCTATCGGAAAGCAAAAAACCTTTTAGTGCTGGACAAAGAATTGTCTTCACCTTCCTATCAGTTTCTTCCACTTTTTTACACCAAAAGTTTTACGGAAACTAAAAACGAAAACATCACTATCGTAATTCCCGGCGGGGTTTCACAAAAAAGACGGGATTATCACCGTATTTTTAATATCATTCGAAATATAGAATCATCCGGAAAATTTAGTTTTGTATTTCTTGGAAAAGCTATTGACGAGGAGTTAAAGCAACTTGAAAAACTCTCTGATACCCTTTCAGAAGGAGTTTCCATTACATATTTTACAGAGCGGGTATCTTCAGCTGATTTTGAAAAATGGATGCAGAAAGCAGATGTATTGTGGTGTCCTATTCAGGCGGAAACCGAGTTTTTCAGCAGAAAAGAAAAATACGGAAGTACCAAAATGACCGGAAACCTGGGCGATGCCATTCAATATGGAAAATTTGCAGTTTTTCCTGCGGACTATTCTTCTGAGTTAAGCTTTATTGTTCCGGAAGAGGAAAATGTGATTGAACAGTTTAGAAACCTTAGAACCCATCATTTTGATTTTCAGGAAAACTATAACAGAAAAAAAGTACAGCAAGAAATTGAGCAGGTAATAAACGGCTTGATTTCTACTTAAATTTGAATACACTTTTAATAAATCTCATGTTCAGATAATCTTCAAGCGGGAATATCTTCGTGAAATAATTTCCGATATAAATCAGTACCAGAACAACAGCCGGTTTGTATATTAAATTGATCAGATTGTTGTTGAAAGTAGGCAGTACAATCGCTACAGTGATCGCCAGGGTACAGATAATGGAAACAAAGATCATTTCAATCGTAAGTGGTGAAACCTTAAATACGATGTAATTGAAAATAATTTTAATAACATTATATGTCGTTAATGAAATTGCAGTGGACAATGCAATTCCAATTAATTTTAAGTCGGTGTTTTTAATGAAATAATAGTTCAGACCGATCGTAAGCCCTGCCAGTAACAGCATTACTAAAATATTAAAACGGTAGTATTTGGAAAGAGAAATAATATTTCCGTTAAATCCGGTTGCCAGATCCACCAATACTGCAGAACCCCAGATCCAGACTACCGGTTCATATTCTCTAAGCATAGTTCCATTTTTAGGCATAAACTGTGTCAGGAAAGGAAATCCTACCATAATGCAAGAAAATAAAACTGCCCCTAAAAAATATAAGGATAAAGAAGTCTTTTTATGAAACCTATCCAGTTCCTCCATATCTCCCTCAGCAAGCGTTTTGTTGATAATCGGAGCCGAAATATTGAAAAGTCCCAGCTGGGGAATAGAAATCAACGAAATAAGTGCATAAAGCACAGAATAGATCCCCACTTCCTCCATTCCCAAAAACTCACCGATCATAAAACTGTTGATGGCTAAATAATTTCCGAAAGTTCCTAAAAATCCAAAAAAGCTATAATTGAAAAACTCCTTCCAGAAATTATTTTCTTTGAAATAATCCGTACTGAAATCCAGCTGTATTTTTTCTAATTTGTTGGTGTAATAAACATAGCCTAAAAGCATTAAAGTGAAAATTCCGAAGAAGAATGCAAACGCAACTTTCTGTGACAATGCAAAATAGAAAAATAGGCAGAAAGCTCCTAAATTGGCTATTTTGGGTAAAAGATTATCAAAAATATTGGAAACAACAATTCTTTTATAATTGGAAGTGTATTTATTGAAAATGGCACAAAAAGAAAGAATCAATATCAGAGGAAGGATCATTTCTTTAGTCTTCCAGGCTTCCGAATATCTGAATTTCGGATAAAAATAAGGAAGCACAAAAAACACGGCAGTAAAAATCACAAAATTAATCAGTACGGTAAGCAGCGAAAGAGAAAGCATATTCTGTTTTTTGCCGTCTTTTTCTACCGTATGAAAAAATTTAACGTTAGAGTAGGAGATTCCAAGAACAACAAAAGGTACCAGCATTTCAGCGGTAGGAAGGATGTAGCGGAGCTTTCCGTAAAATTCAAAATCATTCGGAAATATAAATATTGCTGAAATTGTTCCCAACAAAAAACCAATATAACCGATAATGGAATATTTGAAGCCTTGTCTCGCTACTACACTCATAACGTTGTTTTAATGGTTTCTAGGTATAAAAATAATGTTGTTGATATAATGGGTCTTGTTTTTCTCGTCTTCTGTATTATGCAGTATGATCTCTTCAGTAAGTTTCTCAAGACCAAAAGTTTTCCGGTTAAGGTACCGGGCTTCATATCCCCAGCTTTCTACCTCTGAAATCTCATTCCAGATTGGGTTGTCATGATGTCTTTGTTCCATTTCAACCATTAAAGTAGGAAGAAACTGTTTAATGATTGCTCTTGCTCCGAAAAGCGTTTTCATTTCATTGCCCTCAACATCTATTTTAATGAAATCCAGCTTGCTGAAGTGCTCTATGGCAGCCCATTCATCCAGTTTGATGACTTTTACCTTTTCCGTATAGCTATTTTCTTCGCCTTTTTCTTTGTATGAAGTATTCAAAGTTCCACGCGATGCAATCATTTTCCCATTGATGATAGGAACCTTAAAAGTAGCCGTCGTATTTTCATCGGAAAGTGCCAGAGGAAGAACTCTCATAGAAGGAAACAGCCTTTTCAGACGATGGTACAGTTTTTTATTAGGCTCAAAAGCATACACGTTTTCATGATCCAGTTTGTCTTCCAGTTGGTAGAGAAATGTTCCTACATTCGCACCAATGTCCAGGATAACTGCATTTTTAGGCAAATAGTCTTTTATCCAGACCAGTTCCGGTTCTACATTCCGTGCCGAAAAATTATCTTTGGTAAGATTATTTAAATTTTTAAAATATCTTTTTTTGTAAAAATTCGGACTGATGTATTGTAGCTTTTCTGCAATTGTTTGGTATAAAGACATCGCTGGTTTTTTGACGAACAGCAAAGATAAGCAAAAATGTTAAACAGATGTTAAAATACTTGGATTCTAATGAATTGATTATCAGTAAATAAATTTATTTTTTTGTGAATTTGAATGGTCATGTTTTTTCTTACGTATTGATTTTAACTGAAAATATGGATTATTACAATATTCAATACCCGTGATATTTCCTATGAAAATGGTGCGTTGAGGAAATCATTAAGAGGTTTCATGAGCTTGAAAATTGTGCTGAAATTTTGTACAGCATTTTTATCTAGAACTTCATCGTCCTTCACATTGTAGACTACAATAAAGTTTTTAAGTTTTAAATATTCTCCCATCGGATCTTCTTTTTCAAAACCCTGAGGTATTTTTTTCAGTTTGTCAGCCTGATCAAGTTCCGGGAAATGTTTTTTGAAATCTTTTTGCTCAAGGATTTTAATAAAGTCGTTGCCGTATAAAGAGATTTCCTTTCGTAATTCTTTTAATACAGCTGGTTCCGGCATGTAAATTCCGCCTGCCAGGAAAGATTTCCCAGGTTCTATATGAAGGTAATAGCCTCCTTTCTGGCTTCCTTTTCCCATCCCTAGAGAGGCTCCGAAATTCGTTTTATATGGAATTTTATCTTTTGAAAATCGGGTGTCCCGGTAAATTCTGAACAGTGATTTTTTGGCATCAATTTTCCCCAGCTCATCATCAAATGCACTCATTTCTGTAATCAGGTCTTCAAGAAAAGTAATGACATTTTGCTGAGCTTCTGTGAACAGTGTTTTATTTTCCGTAAACCATTCGCGGTTATTGTTCTTCGTTAATTTTTTAATAAATTCAAAAGTGCTGGGAGCGATGGTAGCCGACATAATTTTTATTTTTTTTCAGTTTACATTCAATTGTGAGGTATCGGTTAACAGTTTGTTTTAGCATAAAAATGATTCATTTTTTTTAATTGGAAACTTTCAACCCATAACGATTAACCAAAAGTAAAAAAAACTATTCAGATCTCAATGCGTCTATAGAACTGGGTGTTGATAAGTGATTCTGCGATTTCTAACAATCTTTACAGATAAAGATATTATTCTGGCAATATCTCAACTCGCTTGAGACCTATCCCTCAATACCTTTTGCAAGAACATTATTCATGTTTATGATAGTTTTGATCGGGTTTTGGCTGCTATTAACAATAAAAATAATATTTAACAAGTATTTAACAGACGATGCCTTTTTTTAGTTATAATTTTTTAAAAATTAAAAAAACGCTAAACTATTCTGAAATTAAGTTTAATTATTTAACACTTTGTTCAAAAAAAATTCAAATATTTATTGTATATTTGCAGAAATTTTATAATATTTAATGAATTTATTTACGGAGTCCAATTTAAGTCCTGACATTCTTAAGGCAGTTGGCGAACTGGGTTATGAAAGCCCAACAGAAATCCAAAAACAGACTATCCCTTTTATTCTTTCAGATATTCGCGATTTGATCGCACTTGCGCAAACAGGGACAGGCAAAACAGCAGCGTTTTCGCTTCCGATTTTGGATATGATTGACGATACGAGTCGCAAAATCCAATTTTTGGTGCTTTGTCCGACACGAGAATTATGTCTTCAGATTTCTAAAGACATAAAGAACTATTCTAAGTACATGAAAGACATCAAAACTACAGCAGTTTATGGTGGAAGCAGTATTGTAGATCAGATTCGTTCTTTAAAGGATAAGCCACAGATTATTGTAGGTACTCCAGGAAGAGTTATCGACCTTATCAACAGAAAAGCACTAGACTTTTCTGCAATTCATTGGTTAGTGTTAGACGAAGCTGATGAAATGCTTTCAATGGGTTTCAAAGACGAATTGGAAACAATTTTAAAAGAAACTCCTGAAACAAAACAAACTTTCTTATTCTCTGCAACGATGAATAAAGAAGTGGAGAGAATTTCTAAAAATTATCTTACAAAACCACACCGTATTTCTGTGGGTTCTATTAACGAGGTTAAAAAGAACATTAAACATGAATACTATGTTGTAGGATATCGTAACAAAAAAGAAGCTCTTAAGAGATTAATTGATGCAAACCCTAACCAGTATTCTATTCTTTTCTGTAGAACAAGAATGGAAACTCAGGAAGTTGCAGATTTCTTAATGCAGAATGGATATGCAGCGGATGCTCTTCATGGTGATCTTTCTCAGGCGCAGAGAGATACGGTAATGAAGAAATTCAGATTGAAAAATATCGATATTTTGGTGGCAACAGACGTTGCAGCCAGAGGATTGGATGTAGATTCATTAACTCACGTTATCCATTATTCTTTACCTGATGATCCTGAAGTATTTGTTCACAGAAGCGGAAGAACAGGTAGAGCAGGAAAAGACGGTATTTCAATCTCTTTGATCAAGCCGGAAGAAAGCAGAAAATTAAAGCAGATAAGATCTACCACAAAAATTGAGATCGTTGAAAAATTTATACCGACAGGAGAAGATGTAATCAAAGCTCAGGTTGGAGGTGTTTTCGAAAAATTATTTACAGAGCACCAGGATATCTTTGAATTTGACGACAGTTTAATTCCGGATCTAAGCGCTTTCTCTAAAGAAGAGCTGGTACACAAATTATTGCAGTTCCAATTGAAAGATCTTGCGCTGTACTACAAAGATAAACATGATCTTGTTGACCAGAAATTCAACAGCAGAGATGATGACTATCCTAGAAGAGACAGAGATAGAGGTCGTGACAGAGACAGAGATAGAGATAGAGGAAGAGACCGCGATAACAGAAGTGGAGGAGACAGAGACAGAGGAAGAGAACGTGGCGGAAAACCAAGAAAAAAGAATGAAGATATGGTAAGATTCTTCTTTAACCTGGGTAAAAAAGATCAATTGAAAAAACTGGATGTTTTGGATATTATCAATAAAGCAACAACCCCTGCCGGAGGAAGCAAAAAAAGAGCTGAAATCGGGGATATTGAAATTTTAGAGAAATTCTCTTTCTTTGAAATTGAAAAATCATTTAAAGGAGAGCTTTTAGATAACATTTCTTCAATGAAGTTTAAAGGAAAAGATATGAGAGCTGAAGAGGCGAATTAAAACTCATTCTTAATCATATAAACCGGCTGTACAGCCGGTTTTTTTATTTGATAATCAGGAGATAACAGTATGTTAACAAAACTTAATGTCAGATAGTTTCAGGTAAGAAGCTTTTTTAAGAAATTTGCACTCAAAATTATAAATACTTAAAAATGGGAATTGGTAATATTTTCCACGCTTTTCAACCAAAAGATAAAATCTTTTTTGTCCTTTTTGAAAAAGTAACTGAAAACCTGGTAGCAATGTCTGAGGAATTCAACAACGGAATTAAAGATTTTGATCTTAACGATGATTCAATGTTGAAAAAAATGAGCGACTATGAACATAAAAATGATGAGCTTACTCATGAAATTTTTATAGAGCTGGGTAAAAATTTCATCACTCCTTTTGACCGTGAAGATATTCACACCTTAGCAACTGGACTAGACGATATTGCTGATTACATCTACGCTTCAACAAAATATATCTTCTTATACAAATCGCCTTTGATGAAGGCTTACGCAGATTTCTCCCTATTGATCCACAAAGCGTGTCTGGAAATCCAGAATGCAATGAAGAACCTTAAAGGATTCAAGAATATGGAGCAGGTAAAAGAAGCTTGTATCAAAGTAAACTCTATTGAAAATATTGCAGATGATTTGCTTTCAAACTCAATGGTAGAGTTATTTGAAACCAATGATGCCATCAATATCATCAAAATTTCATCGGTACTTAATTATCTTGAAATCGTAACAGATAAAGCAGAAGATGTTGCCAATACGATTGAGAACATCATGATTAAATACGCCTAAACAAAATAACAAAAATGGAATTTCCGATTTTACTTACAGTTATTATTGCTTTGGCTTTAATCTTCGATTATATTAATGGTTTTCATGACGCGGCCAACTCAATTGCGACTATTGTTTCTACAAAGGTTTTAACCCCTTTCCAGGCTGTACTTTGGGCCGCCCTTTGGAACTTTGCCGCATTCTTTTTAGCAGCCTATGTAATAGGTGAATTCAGAATTGGTAATACCATTGCTAAAACAGTTAATGAAAATTTTATCACACTTGAAGTTATATTTTCAGGTCTGATGGCTGCCATTGCCTGGAATCTTTTAACATGGTGGTTTGGTATTCCTTCTTCATCTTCACACACCTTAATTGGTGGGTTTTTAGGAGCAGCATTGATGCATGCTTTTATGATGGACTATAACGATGTGGTTTCTACACATCCTGATCTGGGAATATTTGAAACATTAAAACAGGCTTTTTATCAGCTTACAACACAGAATGTTGTGAAATTTGATAAAGTAATTCCTATTTTCCTGTTCATCTTTATGGCACCCATCATAGGAATGGTTATCTCCATCATCATTACATTAATTATTGTTCACATTTATAAAAGATCAAACCCCTATAAAGCTGACAAATCTTTTAAAAGATTGCAGTTGGTTTCTTCAGCGTTGTTCAGTGTAGGACATGGTTTGAATGATGCACAGAAAGTAATGGGTATTATTGGGGCAGCCTTGATTTATTATCATGTAGAGATGCTTCATGACCCTGTTTATCTTAATATTCCTTCCGCAGGACGTTTTGATTATTTTGCACAACACTATCTTTGGGTTCCTCTGGTATCGTTTCTTGCGATAGGTTTAGGAACAATGAGTGGAGGTTGGAAGATCATCAAAACTATGGGAACGAAAATCACAAAAGTTACTCCATTAGAAGGAGTAAGTGCTGAAACAGCAGGAGCAATTACCCTTTTCATTACAGACCAGTTGAGTATTCCTGTATCTACTACTCATACGATTACAGGTTCTATCATCGGGGTAGGATTAACGAAAAGAGTTTCTGCAGTACGTTGGGGAATCACCGTAAGCTTACTTTGGGCTTGGGTATTAACAATTCCTATTTCAGCTATTGTTGCCGGAGTTACTTATCTTTTGGTTACATTTTTATCTTAGAAATCACTTTCAATTATAAAAACATAAAAACTTTGCCTCATCAGGCAAAGTTTTTTGTTTTAGTTGTTTAATAGCTTTTTTATTAATTTATTTTGTATCTCAATAAGTTTAGTAATTTGATCTTGATTATTCATTACATTTTTAAGTAATTCTTCTGGAAAGGTATTAACATTTCCTTTATGGTGGGAGACACGATTATTTGAATGTATTTCATTAATGATCTTTTTCCCGTCCAAAAAATAATCTTGATGAACTTCAAAATAATCGCAGACTTTCTGCATGAAAATAAAATCAATTTTCCCGACTGTTCCGTTTTCAATCTTACTAAGAGTACTTTGAGAAATGTCTAAATTATAAGCAAATTCCTCTTGGGAAATGTTTTTTATTTCTCGAAGTTTTTTTATTTTGAAGCCTATATTGTTCATTATATTAAAAGATTAAGCATAAAGGTAATTTTTTTTATAAATTTCATGTAATTTCATTTTATTCGATTTGGAATATATTTTATTTCTTTTGGAATTATTTCAACATGTTTTTATTCACATTTTTGGGAGAAGTTTTCGCGAAATACTTTGGTGTAAAAAAATATTATTAATGTCAAATTTCAAATTAAAATGAAAAAATTATTATTCGTAACAACTTTTGTAATTGCGGGATTGTCACAGGCAAAAAATGTGGAACCTAAAAATGACAAAGAAGACAAAAAAACGGAGAAAAAAGTTGCTGATTCTGAAGAATCAAAAAGTGAATCTACGATGCAATGTAGACAAGTAGGAATGTTTGTTTGGTGTACACAAGAAATGTTATCGGATACGGTTTGTTGGGGAGCTGGTTCAGGAACAACAACTGAAGAACAAGCAATGGATGATAGTCTTCATAATTCGCAACTAGTAACTGAATTTTTCTGTGGAGGACAACCATAACAAAATGTTAAAGTTCTGATTCCTAATTAATTTTAAAAATATGAAAATTTATTTTTTCCTTTTCCTTTTAACATTTGGCTTTTTGTTTTCTCAATCAAATAATATTGAATCTGAGTATGAAGTAATATATAAAGTAAAAATATATTCTGATACAATATCTAAAACTTATGCCAATGAGGAGAAAACATCCTTATTGATTAAAAACAATAAATCGATATTCAAGAGTACTCAAAAAGCAGTCAGTGATTCAATTGCCCTAGCAATAGGGAAAAAACAATGGAATACTCCAGTTAATGGAAAAATAATTTTAGATATGCAAAATGTTCCAATAGTAAAATTTAAAGATGAAGTTTACCTAGATAATGGGAAACAAATTATTTATAAGGAATTGCTTAAAACCAAATTCTCTTTTCCATTAGAAGACCCTATTCAATGGAAAATAGGAACTGAGACAAAAATGATTGACATTTATTTATGTAAGAAAGCAACGGGGAAATATAAAAAAAGGAATTATACGGCTTGGTTTACTGACTCAGTACCAATTCCTGATGGTCCTTATATTTTTAAAGGTTTACCGGGATTAGTATTAGATGTTTCCGATACTAACAATTATTTAAGCTTTTCTATAATTAGTCTTAAGAAAGTTGTAAAGCCCATAGTTCTTTTGAAAGATGTTTTTCCGACGAACTATCAAAACTATGTAAAAGTAAGACAGAATCTTTTAGATAACCCGGCTGGCACAATTTCTAATCAAACAGGAATTAAACTAAAACCAGAGCATATTACAAGGATTAATGAGAATGCCAGAAGATTTAATAACTATATCGATTAATTGCAATTGTAATAAATAAACTTTGCCTGAATAGGCAAAGTTTTTTGTTTTATAAAGCTTTTAAAAATCGTATTTTTGTTCAAATTATAAGATTTTATGGAATTTTTAGACAGATACCAACAGATTGTTGCGGACGCCATTGATAAGTATACTTTTAAAGATAAGCCCAGGGAATTATATGATCCGATGAATTACATCATTTCCCATGGTGGAAAGCGTCTTCGTCCTATTATGGTTTTGATGGCCTGCGACTTATTTGGAGGTGATCTGAAAGAGGCGATTAAGCCTGCTTTGGCAATCGAGTTTTTCCATAATTTCACCCTGATTCATGATGACATCATGGATGAAGCTCCTTTACGAAGAAATAAGCCTACCATTCATACCCTGCATGGTATTAACGTAGGAATTCTTTCCGGGGACGGATTAATGCTGAAAGCCTACAAGTTTTTTGAAGATTTGGAACCTGAAATTTTCAAAGCCTGTATCAGGATATTTACCCATACCGGACTTCTTTTATGTGAAGGACAGCAATATGATATTAATTTTGAAACCCAGGAAAATGTAACTTTTGATGATTACATCAGAATGATTACCTATAAAACCGGAGTTTTAAGTGCTTCATCTTTTGAAATCGGAGCATTAATTGCCAAGGCTAACTTTAAAGATGCTAAAGCAATTTTCAACTTTGGAAAACACATTGGTATTGCATTTCAGATTATGGATGATTATCTTGATGTATTCGGAGATCAGTCACAATTTGGTAAGAAACATGCAGGAGATATCTATGAAAACAAAAAAACAGTTCTTTATTTGATGGCAAGAGAACATGCCACCGAAGAAGAAAGAAAAGAACTAGATTACTGGTATTCTAAAAAGACTGATAATATCGATAAAGTTTATAATGTAGAAAAGATCTTCAGAAGAACCAAAGTAGACGAAAAAGCATTACGTCTGATCGAAAAACACAACGAAATCGGTCAAAGTTATCTGGAAAAAATCAATATTCCTGAGGACAAGAAAAAGCCATTTATAGAACTGGCTAATTATCTTTTAAGAAGAGAAAGCTAGACAAATAATTAAAAAATGAGATAATAGATATACCTGTTATCTCATTTTTCAATTTCCAAATTAATATAATGAAATTCCGTACTGAAGTTGACATCCAGAAATCAGAAAAGAAGATTGAAGTTGAAGACAGTTTGTTTTCAATAGGATCCTGTTTTGCTGCTGAAATGTCTGATCTGCTGATGCAGGGCCAGCTCCAGTCCTTCAATAACCCTTTTGGAACGATTTTCAATCCCTTTTCGATCAATAATGCCGTGAAAAGGCTTCATGATGCAGATTCCTATGAAGAGGACGATTTAATTGCATTTAATGATGAATTTATTTCTTTGGATCATCATTCGAGTTTTGATACCCGATACGTACATCAGACATTAAATAAGATTAATAACGAACTAGAAAAAGGAAATTCTTTCCTTCAGACTACGAACTGGGTAATCATTACCTATGGAACCTCATTCATCTATGAATTTCTGCCGAAAGGAAAATTAGTAGCCAACTGTCATAAAATTCCGCAGAAATTTTTCGAAAAGAGATTGTTGACCCATCTGGAGCTTACTGATTCTATTTATAATACCATTTTGAATCTGAAAGATATCTGTAAAGATGATGTTCAGATTTTATTCACGGTTTCACCGGTTCGTCATACAAAAGATGGAATGATTGAAAATCAGTTGAGCAAATCCAAGCTTATTATGGCTGTCCATGAGGTAATATCCGATATAGAAAACTGTCATTATCTTCCTGTTTACGAAATAATGATGGATGATCTCAGGGATTATAGATTTTATAAAGAAGATATGATTCATCCGAATTCACAGGCGGTAAATTATATCTTTGAAAAATTCGGTGAAGCTTATTTTTCAGTGGAAACTAAAGATTTTATCAAAGAAAATTTTAAAATTTATAAAGCACTGGAACACCGCACAACCGATGAAAAAAGCCCCAAATATATTGAGTTCAGGGAAAAATTACATCAGAAGATTGAAGAGCAGCAGAAAAAAGTGAAACACAGAATATTCACCTCAAATGATTGATTTTACAACGATTGAATATCTTAAAAATGGAAATGAAAGGCAGCAATACGCTTTTGAGATTCTGAAGAAGTATGAAATTTTTGAAAATCTGGATGCCTATTCTCCTGTTTTAGCCGGAACCATTCCTATTGAAATTGATATTGAAGGAAGCGATCTGGATATCATCTGTGAAGTTGATCTTCAATTTCAGGAAGCATTTATTCAAACTGTAAGAAGTTTTATTCCAGATCATACGGAAGTACATATTGAAAATATTGTAGTGAATGAGGAAAAATCTATTGTTATCAACTATTCACTGGAAGGATTACTCATAGAAATCTTTGGCCAGAATAAGCCGCCACTTCAGCAGAATGCTTATCGCCACATGATTGCTGAGCATAAAATATTACAAGAAAGAGGAGAAAATTTTAAACAAAAAATAATAAAATTAAAGAAAGAAGGAATAAAAACCGAGCCCGCGTTTGGACTTATACTTGGTTTAGAAAATCCTTATGAAGAGCTGTTAAAATTTTAGAAATAATGATTGATACACATACCCATTTATATGCCGAAGAATTTGATGAAGACAGAAAAGAAGCGATTCAGAGAGCTGTAGATAAAGGCATCAAAGAATTTTATCTTCCGGCCATTGACTCAGAATCTCACGAGAAAATGCTGGCCCTGGAAGCAGAATACCCCGACCGTATTTTTTCAATGATGGGACTTCATCCATGTTATGTAAAACCAGAAACCTGGGAAAAAGAGCTTGAGATTGTTAAAAATTACCTGGAACAGAGAAGTTTTCCGGCCATAGGCGAGATCGGAATTGACCTGTATTGGGATAAAACAACTCTTGATATTCAGGTGAAAGCTTTTGAGCAGCAGATTGACTGGGCAATAGAAAAAGATCTTCCCATTGTGATCCATACCAGAGAGAGTTTTGATGAAACATTTGAAGTGCTGGAAAGAAAAAAACATCCGAAACTTCGTGGTATTTTTCATTGTTTTTCAGGGAGTCTTGAGCAGGCAAAACATGCGATTGATTTAAACTTTATATTGGGGATCGGTGGAGTAGTGACTTTTAAAAATGGTAAAATTGATCAGTTTTTAAACGAAATTCCACTGGATAAAATTGTTCTGGAAACAGATTCTCCATATCTCGCTCCGGTTCCGCACAGAGGAAAGAGAAATGAAAGCTCTTACCTTGATTTGGTTGCCGGTAAGCTGGTTAATATCTACAACACGGATTTTGCTGAAATAGACAGAATTACAACAGAAAATGCCAATACAATTTTTAAAAAGAATAGTATTTAACTATTTTGAAATTAAATTAGCAACTGATACTCAAAAAATAAGCCTTCTCAAATTGAGAAGGCTTTCGTTTTATTTCTTTCTGAAAAAACTTTTATTTTTGGGCTTTTTAAGGCCTCCGTCATTCCTTGGTGAAGAGGGTTTAGGTCTTCCTGCTCCTGCTGACATAGGCTTGTTGTTGGAATCCCTTTTTTGGGCAACAAGATTGTCTGTGTGGTACGGATGATCTTTAATAATAGGAATTTTCATTCCGATCAGTTTTTCAGTACTTTTTAGGTTTACTAAATCCAATCCGTCTACAAAAGAAATAGAATTTCCTTCTGCACCGGCTCTTCCCGTTCTTCCGATTCTGTGTACATACGTTTCAGAAACGTCAGAAAGTTCATAGTTGATCACGTATTTTAACTCGTCAATATCAATTCCTCTTGCAGCAATATCAGTTGCAACCAATACTCTGGTTTTACCGGATTTGAAGTTGGTTAATGCATTTTGACGGGCATTCTGTGATTTATTTCCATGGATTGCTTCTGCTACAACACCATTTTTATGAAGAGTTCTTGCAATTTTATCCGCACCATGTTTTGTTCTTGAAAAAACAAGTACAGAATCTGAAATACGTTCCTTTAAAATATGGGAAAGCAGATCCAATTTATCTTCTTTCTGTACAAAATAAACCGATTGATTAATCGTTTCTGCGGTTGAAGAAACCGGAGTTACTTCTACCTGTACAGGATTTTGAAGAATAGAACTTGCTAATTTCTGAATTTCTGAAGGCATGGTTGCCGAGAAAAACAAAGTTTGTCTTTTCTGCGGAAGAAGCTTAATGATTCTTTTCACATCATGCACAAAACCCATATCCAACATTCTGTCAGCTTCATCAAGGACGAAGATTTCAAGGTTTTTAAGGCTTACAATTCCCTGTGCGATAAAATCAAGAAGTCTTCCCGGTGTTGCTACCAAAATATCAACTCCTCTTCTTAAAGCATTTTCCTGGCTTCCCTGCTTTACACCACCGAAGATCACCAACTGTCTTAAAGAAAGATTTCTTCCGTAAGAATTGATGTTTTCTTCAATCTGAATAGCAAGTTCTCTGGTAGGAGTAAGGATTAAAGCTTTAATATGATTGTTTTTTGGCCCCTGGCGCTCAGTAAGGTTTTGAAGGATAGGAATCGCAAAAGCGGCTGTTTTCCCTGTTCCTGTCTGTGCCGTTCCTAATAAATCTCTTCTTTCTAAAATTGAAGGGATAGCTTTTTGCTGTATAGGTGTCGGTGTTTCATAACCCTCCTGTTGAAGCGCATCTAAAATGGGCTTGATAATTTTTAAGTCTGTAAATAACAAAATATATTGCGTATTAAAATAATGCGGTCGAAGTAGTATACTTCATCATTTTTAGCATATCTGCTAAAAAAGATTAACAGAATTTTAAGTAATATAGATTACCTTATGGCTGAGAATGCCGCGAAATATAATGCAAATATAGGCTAAAATAATTTAATCGTATTATTTTACCTTTGTCCATTGCTGATTATGCTTTAAAGCCTCAAAAAACTGATACACTTTTGTCAGCTTTTCACTACCTCTTTTTCCATAATCTTCCACATTTTTAGACGCTCCGTCTTCAAATTTAATTCTTAAATAGGCGGTGGAAAGGTCAGTAATATTATGACTGCCATATTTGTCCTGTAAACTTTTTACATTCAGGTCATTCAATAAAGCAACAAGCTTCTTGTAATCAGCTTCTTTGATGGTGGCGGTGAAAGTTCCTTCCCGTTCTTTTGAAACTTCATCTTTTGATGTCGACTTGCTGAAATTATAATGTTCAGCTTCCAGCACAGCCGTTCTGTCGGCATTGATGGTCATTTTAAAAATAGGACAGAATCCGAAACATGCGCCAGCCTGATATTCAATGGTTGAATACGGTGATTTAACGCTGCTATTCTGAGAAGTACAAGAAAACAACAATACAAAAGCGAAAAGGCTCAATAAATATTTCATAGTTTTTATTTTACGGTTTTCTCTCAATAATTGTTCCAAAACGAAGCGGATATAGTATAGGTAATTGCTTTGAAAGTATGATCAATGGTGTATTTCATTAGAATGGAGTAGATTGCGATAAAAGAATATTTTCCTTTCCCATACTATAAAATAAAACCTCAAGACGTATCCTGAGGTTTAAATTTTGATATATAAAATTAATATAAGCGTTCTATCCGTGAAGTTTTTTCCAGATTGCATCTTTCAGTTCCATTAGGTTTTCTCCGGTAACACCAGAGAAAAATAAAGGCTGTTTATTTTCAGGAAATTCTGCGGCAATTTCTTTTTTAAGTTCATCATCCAAAAGGTCGGATTTTGAAATAGAAATGATATAATCTTTATCCATCAGTTCCGGATTATATTCCTTTAATTCATTTTCCAGAATTTTAAATTCCTGGAAATGATCTTCAGAATCGGCCGGAATAAGGAATAATAAGATAGAGTTTCTTTCAATATGTCTTAAGAAACGATGCCCAAGACCTTTACCTTCTGCGGCTCCTTCAATGATTCCCGGAATGTCAGCCATTACAAAAGATTTGTAATTTCTGTAATCTACAATTCCTAAATTGGGAGTCAGTGTTGTAAATGCATAATTGGCAATTTTAGGTTTTGCTGCAGATACGGACGCCAGAAGAGTAGATTTTCCGGCATTGGGGAATCCTACCAAACCAACATCAGCAAGAATTTTAAGCTCGAAGATTACAAAGCCTTCCTGACCATCCATTCCCGGTTGTGCATATCTTGGTGTTTGGTTGGTTGAAGATTTGAAATGCTCGTTACCCATTCCTCCTTTTCCACCTTCCATCAGGATAATTTCCTGTCCGTCTTCAAGGATCTCACCGATCACTTCGCCCTCTTCATTTTTAGCAATGGTTCCAATCGGAACATTGATGTATACATCTTCTCCGTAAGCTCCTGTTAACTGGTTTTTTGCTCCGTTCTGACCACGTTCAGCTTTGATGTGGCGTGTGTAACGTAAAGGAAGTAAAGTCCATTCATGAGCATTTCCTCTCATGATAACGTGTCCGCCTCGTCCTCCGTCACCACCGTCTGGTCCCCCTTTGGGTATATATTTTTCACGACGTAAGTGAGCAGAACCTGCACCACCATGGCCACTTTTACAATGAATCTTTACGTAATCTACAAAATTTGACATTTAATAAATGTTATGAGTTATGAATTATGAGCTATGAATTTAAAAATGAACCTGTGACTCATCACTCATAACTATTAATTATTTTATTTTTTCTACTTCGGCAAAAAGTTTTTCAGAAATTTCATCAATTCCGCCAACACCGTTTACCTCGATATATTTTCCTTGTTGTTTGTAAAGCTCAGCGACTTCAGCTGTCTTTGCATAATATTCTTTTATTCTGTTTTGGATGATCTCCTCGTTGCTGTCATCAGTTCTTCCGCTTGTTTCACCTCTTTTAAGAAGTCTTTCCACCAAAATCTGATCTTCTACAATCAATGAAAGACAGATGTCGATCTTATCATTCAGTTCTTCCTTTACAATTCTTTCTAATGCCTCTGTCTGAGCAACAGTTCTAGGGTATCCGTCGAAGATAAAACCGTTGGTATCCGTTGGTTTTCTCAATTCGTCAATCAGCATATCGGTTGTTACCTGATCCGGAACCAATTCTCCCTTATCGATATATGATTTTGCCAATTTCCCAAGTTCAGTATCATTCTTCATGTTGAACCTGAAAAGATCACCGGTTGAAACCTGCTTCAAGTTGAATTTTTCAATTAGATTTTGAGCTTGTGTACCTTTTCCACTTCCTGGAGGGCCGAACAGAACTATGTTTATCATAATGTTGATTCGCTTTTGGCAATGAGCGGGTAGGCTTCTTGCTGTTAGCTTTTTTAGTTAGTATTTACTTTGTATTAAGATATAATTTTTAAAAGCTAATAGCTAAAAGCTAAAAGCCAGTAGCAATTATTAGTGATTGATTTGTCCTTCTTCTAATTGATACAAATTAGGAAGGTTTCTTCCCAACTCATCATAATCTAACCCATAACCAAGAACAAATTTGTTTGGAATTTCAAGACCGATATAATCCAGTTTGAAATCTTTCTTATATACCTCAGGTTTCAATAAGAAAGAAGCCAGTTTAACAGATTTCGGACGTTGTGTTTCCTTGAAATATTTGAAAAGGCTCTCCACTGTATTTCCAGTATCAACGATGTCTTCTACAATGATGATGTGACGGTCTTTTACGTCTTTCGTTAATTCCATTTTCTGGTAAACGATGCCTGTAGATTCAGTTCCTGAATAAGAGCTCATTTGGATGAAGGCAATCTCGCAGTTTCCCGGATAATGCTTCAAAAGATCTGAGAAGAACATGATCACTCCGTTCAAAACACCAATGAAAACGGGAACTTCATCTTTATAATCTTCATAAATTTTTAAAGCGGTTGCTTTTACGATTTCCTGGATTTCGGCGTCCTTCAGATAAGGAACGAAAGTTTTGTCGTGAATTTGAATACTGTCCATAAAAATTTTTAGTAGTTGGCAAAGTTACGGAATTTTGATTAAAATATTTTCCTGATTGTTTCACATTCATGAAACATGGTAGATTATGTTTTCATAAAATTTATTTTACAGTATCATATAATAGTTGAATTAAGATTTTTCTGTTATCATTAATAGGAATATATCCAGTAAACAAGACGGTGAAACAGGCGAAGATTTTGAACATTTTTAATCATAAAAACGAAATTGCTATCTTTGCAAAACCAAAACCAAAACCAAAACCAAACACCAAACATGTAGGATTCAAATTTCTTTCCGCTGTACTCAAAACAATAACTTCGTAACTGTAGTTATTGATGTTTAACTATAATACAGAAAGAAATTATGCTTTTTCTACATAACATATCCTATAGGTTTCCTAATAGGGACCTTCTTTTTAATCATATTCATATAACGATACCTTCACATACAAAATCGGCTTTGGTCGGAAGCAACGGTATGGGAAAATCCACGCTGCTTAAACTTATCGCAGGAGAAATAGAACCCGTAAGCGGAACTATCAACAGGCAGGGTAACTTATATTACGTTCCGCAGATGTTTGGAAACTTTAACCATATGTCCGTTGCAGCCTGTTTACAAATTGACCGGAAACTCCATGCGCTTGAAAACATCACGAATGGAGAAGTTGATGAAAAATATTTTGAAATATTAAATGATGACTGGATGATCGAAGAACGCAGTCAGGAAGCCTTAACATATTGGAAACTTGATGGGTTAGATTTAAATCAAACATTAGAAACATTAAGCGGAGGGCAGAAGACTAAAGTTTTTCTTGCCGGAATTCAGATCAATCAGCCGGATATCATACTGTTGGATGAACCTACCAACCATCTGGATCTGGAAGGACGAAACCTGCTTTACGACTATATTGAAAAAACAAATGCAACTGTTGTGATGGTAAGCCACGACAGAACTTTGCTGAATTTGGCAGATACTATTTTTGAACTCAGCAACCAGGGAATTTCAACCTATGGAGGAAACTATGATTTTTACGCCGAACAGAAAGAAATTGAAAAAGAGGCTTTGCATAATGATATCCATTCCAAAGAACGCGCTCTGAAAAAAGCAAAGGAAAAAGAGCGTGAAACCCTTGAAAGAAAACAAAAACTGGATGCACGAGGTAAAAATAAACAGGAAAAATCAGGAGTAGCAAGGATTATGATGAATACCCTGCGCAATAGTGCAGAAAAGAACAGTTCAAAGCTAAAAAATATTCATGCAGAAAAAATCGAGGGTATTTCAGGTGATCTCCGTGAACTCCGTTCCTCTGTAAGAAATTCTGACCAGATGAAGGTTAATTTTAATGACTCTGGTCTTCATACCGGGAAAATCCTCATTAATGCAGAAGAAATTAATTATCAGTATGATGAAAAGTTCTTATGGAAAAACAATCTTAATCTTGAAATCAGAAGTGGTGAAAGAATTTCAATAAAAGGATCAAACGGTTCCGGTAAAACTACATTGATCCGACTGCTGCTGGGAAATATACAGCCACATACCGGAACGATAACCAAGGCAGATTGTACGGCCATTTATATCGATCAGGAATATTCATTGATCAACAGATCTCTGACCGTTTATGAATTTGCCCAAACTTTTAACGATGAATCCCTGCCGGAATCTGAAGTGAAAACATTATTAGCCCGGTTTTTATTCGGAAAAGAAACCTGGGATAAAAAATGTGAAGTATTGAGCGGTGGTGAACGCCTGCGGCTCCTTCTATGCGGACTTTCCATCAGTAATAAAGCTCAGGATATAATTATTCTCGATGAACCGACGAATAATTTAGATCTGCAGAATGTGGAAATTTTAACAGATTCCATTAAAGAATACCAGGGAACATTATTGGTGATCTCTCATGATCAAACCTTTTTGCAGGAGATTGACATAGAAAGAGAAGTTGTACTTTAAGCTAGTTTAATCTTAACAACTCAACAGTCGAACCTTATAGGTTTTCAAAACCTATAAGGTTTATTTATATTATCTGACCAAAGTTGAAGCTAATTGATGTAAGTAGCTTCTATTCACGTATCTGAGTTTTTTAGCTGAGGCTATCGAAGCACCTGATCATCAAAGATACCTTGCGATCCATGTATAAATCACATTCAATACCTCCTCTCTGATCTCTTCATTGAGTATTTCATGACGCATATCAGGATATAATTGTACACTTACTTCCTGAAAGTGATCATCTTTTAAGTGACTTACCGTTTCCATGACTCCTTTTCCGAAGTTTCCTATCGGATCATTCTGTCCGCTTATCAGCAGAAGAGGTAAAGATTTAGGAATCGTATCTGCCCAGTTTCTGGCCGTTGCTCTTTTATAAATTTTGAATAAAGTATAAAATGCATTGTTGGTAAAGGGAATTCCGCAAAGTGGGTCTTCAGAGAATGCATTTCTGTTGGCAGGATTCAGGCTCAGCCAGCTGGTATCACTGAAATTAGTATCCTTTTTAAAACGACTGTTATTAACCGTATTAAAAAGAGAATTGAAAAAAGTTTTTGAGTGAGGTGCGATGGTATTAGCGAATGAAAAATAAGCATTCAATAAACTAAGTCCCGTCAGCGATCCTCCGGTTCCGGTAATAATTGCTCCTGCAAATTGATTTCCAATCCTCTGAAGAACGCAACGCGTAATAAAAGATCCCATTGAATGACCAAGGATAAAATGAGGAACATCGGGATACTGTTCCATAAGATGATTGCTCATCATAATAGCATCATTAATCAATCTTTCATCCGGTTTGTTCTCCTGGAAAAATCCAATATCTTTTTTCTCTTTGACGGATTTTCCATGTCCCAGATGATCATAGGTGAGCACAGCTAACCCATGACCTGCAAAATACTCTGCTATTGCTGCGTACCTGCCGCTATGCTCCTGCATCCCGTGAACAATCAACAGGGTGGCCTTTACGGGTACAGCATCAGGAGTAAATACTGTGTGAAAAAGTTTAGGCTGATCATCAGGATTTTTTGAAAGGTAACCGGATTTTTGTGAGGTGGTCATAAAGATTAATGATGTTTAATGAATATGGAGAACAATCAAATATACAGAATAAATGGTAAATAAGAGGGATGTCTGCAGGTCGATAAGTGTTATTTTTAGGAAATAAAAGTTCAAAATAAAAATATTTTTTCCAATTCCAACCCCATGATTTTCACCCCACATAAAAATAAATTTCCCCTATAATTTGCCCACCCTATTTTTTCAGAGTAATTTTGCATGAATCTAAAAATAAAAGTAAAATATGTCAACTTACGTAGTTGTAGGTCTTCAATACGGAGATGAAGGTAAAGGAAAAATAACAGATGTTTTATCAGCTAAATCGGATTACGTAGTACGTTTCCAGGGTGGTGATAACGCTGGCCACACTGTATATGTGGGTGAAGAAAAATTTGTTCTGCATCTTCTTCCTTCAGGAGTTCTGCAGTGTAAAGGGAAGTGTATCATTGCAAATGGAGTAGTGGTAAATCCTAAATCTTTCATTAAGGAAGTTAACCAGATTGAAAGTAAAGGATTAAGAACTGACCACATTTTTATCAGCAGAAGAGCGCATGTTATCATGCCTTACCACATTCTTTTGGATACTTACCGTGAAGAAGAGCACGGAGGAACTCAGATCGGAACGACCAAGAAAGGAATCGGACCTTGCTATGAAGATAAAATCGCAAGAATCGGTATCAGAATGGTAGACCTTTTGAATCCTGAAATTTTAAGAGATAAAATTGAGAAAAACCTTAAGGTTAAAAACTCTCTTTTTGAAAAATACTACGGAAAACCAACATTGGATGTAGAAGAGATTTATAACGAATTTTTAGCTATAGGAAAACAGCTTCAGGACAGAATCGTAGATACAGAAGTTGAATTGAATGAAGCTATCAGAGACGGTAAAAACGTTTTATTCGAAGGAGCTCAGGCATTAATGCTTGATATTGATTTCGGAACTTATCCGTACGTTACTTCATCTTCACCTTCTACAGGAGGAGTATGTTCCGGAGCAGGTGTGCCTCCAACATCCCTTCAAAATCTGATTGGTGTTGCAAAAGCATACTGTACAAGAGTAGGAAACGGACCTTTCCCTTCTGAATTGGATAATGAATTAGGAGAAAGCATCAGACAGATTGGTGGTGAATTCGGAGCTACTACAGGAAGACCGAGAAGAACAGGTTGGTTAGACCTTGTTTCTTTAAAGCATGCTTGTATGATCAATGGAATCAACAACCTGGTAATTACGAAATTAGACGTTCTTACAGGTATTGAAAATCTTAAAATCGTTACCCATTACAAAACTGAAGACGGAAAAATCATCGATTATTTCACTTCATCAACAGAAAAATTATATAACTACGAACCTATTTATCAGGACCTTCCAGGTTGGACAGAAGATCTTACCCAGGTAAGAAGCTATGATGAGCTTCCGGATACCGCTCAGAAATATATCGAGTTTATCGAGCAATATTTAGGTATCAATGTGTATTTGGTATCTGTAGGCCCGGAAAGAAGCCAGAATATTATCAGAAAAGAATTATTCTAAGAACATTAGAAATACAATACAGAAGAGACTGTCCGTAAGGGCGGTCTCTTTTTTTGTGGATTAATAATTTTCAACATAAAAGAACTCAGGGGCCTTATGTGCTGCATGGTGATTTTTCATGAAAAAAATATTTTTCATAAACAACGGTATAACTGATTTACAAACAGTATTTTACTTTTCTATATAATTTTAATTTAACATATTGTTACATTTTTATTTGAATCGATGAGATTTTAACAATTTTTTGGCAGAAATTTTGATATCCATTTAAAGCTTATTGATGATAACAGATCAAAGCAATAATTACCGTTTTAACAGTTTAAATATTTTTAGTGATGAAGTACCTACAAAACAATCAGGAATTTCGATTAAATGAAGTTCTTTTCGAAAACCGAAACAAAGCGTATGGAGCCTACGTATTAAGAAATGAATCAGACAGAATATTAACCAAGTCTCTTTTTGTGGGGATAGGTTTATTGGCTGCTATTTCAATAACTCCTTTAATCATTTCAGCATTTAGAACTCCTGAGGTTACTGTGGAACCGACTTATTTTCCACCACCAACTGTCATATATGTTAATCCAAATGACCCTCCTGCTCAGGTTAAGCCTCAGCCACAACAGGCAGAGAAAATTAAAGAGATTGATAAAAGAGTTCCTGAGCCAAAAAAAGTGGTGACAAATGAGAAAGAAGTAGTAGAACATCCTGAAAAAGCTATTGCTGGTACACATACCTCAGAAGGCAGAGAAGTAACAACTCCAACCTATATTCCGATAACTCCTCCTGTGGGCCCTGGAACTGTTGGACCACCGCAGGTACCTCATGTATCTCCTACAAAACCAGGTGGAGAGGAAATTGCATCTCCAGGTGAACTCGGTCAGGAAGCCAGCTACGGCGGCGGAATTGATTCATTCAGAAAAAAAGTAATGGATAATTTTGATGGTTCCGGTTTTGAAGGAAGCGGAGATACCATGAAAACCGTTATTACCTTTGTAGTAGAAAAAGACGGAACTATTTCCGGTATTAAGGCTAATGGCAGCGATGCTTCTTTTAACAATGAAGCGATCAGGACTATAAAATCCATCAGAGGAGCGTGGAAGCCTGCAAAAAATAAACAGGGAGAACCCGTAAGAAGTTATTTCAAATTTCCGGTTTCCATGAGATTTGAGTAATCATAACAAAACAGATTTTAGATAGTTATCCACAAAGAATGATTTTTTGTGGATAATTTTTTTTATTGTTAAAATGCTTATTAACAATATTTTAACTCAATTTTGGTTTTCACCGTTCATCCAGAGCAAAGAAAAAAGTGTATTTTTGAAGCTTAAAGTTCTAATAATGGCAAAAATCATAGGTATCGCTAATCAAAAAGGAGGAGTTGGAAAAACAACAACAGCTGTAAATTTAGCTGCGGCATTAGGGGTATTAGAGAAAAAAATACTGATTATTGATGCTGATCCTCAGGCTAATGCAACTTCCGGTCTTGGAGTTGAAGATGTTCAGTATTCTACATACAATCTGCTTGAACACAGTGTGGAAACCAGAACATGTATTAAAAGAACAACAACTCCCAATTTGGATATTGTTCCTTCTCATATTGATTTGGTAGCGGCAGAAATTGAATTGGTGGATAAAGAAGACCGTGAGTACATGCTTAAAAAAGCATTGGCCAGCGTAAGAGACGACTATGACTATATTATCATCGACTGTGCACCGAGTTTAGGTCTTATTACTGTAAATGCCCTTACTGCGGCAGATTCTGTGATTATCCCGATCCAGTGTGAGTACTTTGCATTGGAAGGATTAGGAAAACTTTTGAATACCATTAAAAATGTTCAGAAGATCCACAATAAAGACTTAGATATTGAAGGACTTCTTTTGACCATGTACGACAGCAGATTGAGGTTATCCAATCAAGTAGTCGAAGAAGTAAATGCACACTTCCCGGAAATGGTTTTTGAAACCATTATCAGCAGAAATGTACGATTAAGTGAAGCACCAAGCTTTGGGGAAAGTATCCTGAATTACGATGCCGAAAGTAAAGGCGCCGTTCAGTACATCCAGTTAGCAGAAGAAGTGTTGCTAAGAAATGAAAATTTAGTAAAGAATTAAATTAATAATAAATGGACGGTAAGTGAGTCTGACTGTTTCAAATACTGATGATCACTTATTAATTATCATTTATCAATTATATCTATGAAGGACAAAAAAAGAGTTATGGGGCGCGGTTTAGGCGCAATTTTAAGTGCTGAATCCAAAGCGAGTATCAATTCTGCTACCGATGAAGGAGCAGACAAATTTGTGGGGAATATTGTAGAAGTAGCACTTGAAGATATTTACCCCAATCCTACTCAGCCAAGGACTTATTTTGATGAAAAAGCATTAAACGAACTTGCACAGTCGATCAAGAACTTAGGAATGATCCAGCCGATTACCCTAAGAAAAGATGGCGAAAAGTTTGAAATCATATCAGGGGAAAGACGTTACAGAGCGAGTAAAATTGCTGGTTTAACGGCTATACCTGCATACATACGTTTAGTGAATGATCAGGAGCTTCTTGAGATGGCTCTTGTTGAAAATATTCAGAGAGAAGATCTTGATGCAATTGAAATTGCATTAACGTATCAGAGACTTTTAGATGAAATTGGTCTGACGCAGGAAAATCTTAGCCACAGAGTAGGAAAAGACAGAAGTACGATCACCAATTCCATCAGATTGTTAAGATTAAGCCCGGATATTCAGAATGCCATCAGAAGCGGAGAAATTTCTGCAGGACACGGCAGAGCAATTATCAGTCTTGATAATGAAGAGCTGCAACAGATTTTATTTGACAGAATCATTAAAGAACATCTGAATGTACGCCAGACGGAGCAGGTTTCTATGGCTCTGAAAAACCCTAAATCACCCGCAGCTAAAAAAGAAAAAGTAGAGCTTTCAAACAATTATAAAAGAGTACAGAAGACGATCTCTGATATCCTTGATGTAAAAGTGGAGATTAAATCCTCTGGAAACGGTAAAAAAGGGAAGATTGTTCTGGACTTCAAAAATGAAGATGAGCTGGAATACATCCTGTCTCATATTAAACAATGAAAAAAATAGTTTTCATCCTTTTCTTGTGTATTGTTGCATCCGCATATGCACAAGTCAGTCCCAATGATACCATTCGGATGGTAAAACCTTCCAAAGACAGTGTGGCATTGGTAAAACCTGCGAAAACTCAATCTGCTATAATTGACGATCTGGAGAAAGCAAACGGACCTACCAAAAAGACCCTCAAATTAAATCCTACAAAAGCAGGATTGTATTCTGCGGTACTTCCCGGGTTAGGTCAGTTTTACAATAAAAAATACTGGAAAATTCCTATCGTTTGGGGAGCAGTAGGAGCCGGAGTAGGAATTGCCGCTTGGAATGATAAGCAATACAAGAAATACAGGGAATACTATATAGCCAAACTAAATGGGACACCCAATGAATTCGTTGACACCCATCCTTGGTTAGATAAAGTAGCGTTGGGGAATGCACAGGACAGATCAAAAAGACAAAGGGATTATGCCATAGCGATTACCGGTCTGATCTACATTCTGAATATTGTAGATGCGGTAGTTGATGCCCATCTATATGAAAGCCGCCACGATCCGGATCTTACGTTCAGTCCTACGGTAATTCAGGATCAATATGGTTTTACCCCTCCAAAAACAGGATTGAGTTTAAGCTACAAATTTTAATACATCAATTTGCAGTAAACACAAGCAAATTAAAAATAATACAATACCACATGAAAATAGCATTAGTTGGATACGGCAAAATGGGTAAAATAATTGATGATATTGCTCAAAAAAGAGGACATGAAGTAGTTGCCCGGCTGAAAGAAACCCCAACTGCTGAAAATCTGAATAATCCGGATGTTGTTATCGAATTTTCGCTGCCCGAGGTAGCTTTTGACAATATAAAAACCTGTCTGGAAAACAATATTCCTGTCATCTCCGGAACAACGGGATGGCTTGAAAAAAAGGCTGAAATAGAAAAAATTGCTGTAGATAATAATACAGCATTTTTATATGGTTCAAATTTTAGTTTAGGAGTGAATTTATTTTTTGCTTTAAACGAAAAATTAGCCGATCTTATGAAAAACGTAGATGAATACTCCTGCCAGCTAGAAGAAATTCATCATGTTCACAAAAAAGATGCACCCAGCGGAACCGCAATTTCCATTGCAGAAGGAATCATCAAAAATAACCCTAAATTTGAAGCCTGGAAACTGGAAGAAACACAGGGTAAAGAATTAGGTATTTTTGCGGTTCGTGAAGATGAAGTTCCCGGTACTCACAGTGTTTTCTATAAAAGTGAGGTCGACGAAATAGAAATAAAGCATACCGCATTCAACAGAGATGGATTTGCACTGGGAGCGGTTGTAGCAGCAGAATGGATCAAAGACAAAAAAGGAAACTTTGGAATGAAAGACGTTTTAGGTCTTTAAGTTTGTAACAAATCTATCAAATCATAAACTAATTAAAGAATTGCTCAACACAAATTCAATTAGAATAGGCACAGAAAATTTATGAATTATTTTTTAACTTACGCAGTATACGTTCTCATTTTATCCGTATTAATGGGAGCTTCAACTTGGAAGCTGTTCAAGAAAATGGGGTATAGTCCTTTATTGGCATTTGTACCTTTCTACAATTACTTCATTATTTTAAAGGAGACAAAACATCCTAAATGGTGGGCAATTTTATCATATATGCCGATCGTTGGGCCTATTATGATGTCTGTTTTCCATATTTATTTAATGAAAAAATTTGGAAAGCATTTATTTCAACACCAGCTATTGACAGTTATTCTTCCATTTATTTATATGGCAACCGTTAATTATTCGAAAGATGTAGAGTTGGAAGACGAAGCAGCCAACGAATTATTCATGACGGATGAAGAGAAAAATGAAAAGAAAAAAGATTCTTTTATAGGTTCTATCACTTTTGCTGTTGTTTTCGCAACCATTATCCACGTTTTTGTAACGCAGCCTTTCGGGATTCCAACAGGATCCATGGAAAGAACGCTTTTAGTGGGTGATTTCCTTTTTGTGAACAAATGGAGCTACGGATACAGACTTCCAATGCGTCCCGTATCAATACCTTTTCTTCAGGGAACTATTTTTGATGCAGGAGAAAAAGGAAACCCTAAAGATGATCCAAAATCATACGTTGACGGTATTAAATTACCGTATGCCAGAATTCTACAGTTTAATAAACCTCAGAAAAATGATGTAGTTGTTTTCAATTATCCTCAGGATTCCGTACATACTGCAATTGACAGAAAAGACCCTTACGTTAAAAGATGTGTGGCCGTTGCAGGTGATACTTTTGAAATGAGAGCAGGCAGACTGTTTGTTAACGGAAAGCCCGAAACCATATTGGGTGATCAGGAAGTTCAGCATGCTTATACTGTTAATACAGGAAGCCAGTTAGATATTCCAGGTTTGTATAATACGTACGGATTCTTACCGGTAAGAGAAATGCAGAATGAAAAAAGCGGTGGATTTGTGTATTTGTTCCAAGGCCTTACAGATAAAACAGCAAAAGATATCAAAACGTTGCCAGGTGTACTGAGTATGGAAGAAAATATCTATCCAAAAGACTCTGCTACGATTTCATATAAATTAAATTCTGATAAAACAGCTTACACAAAAAGTATTGATACCACTCAATCTATTTTCCCAATCAATAAACCTTGGAATCAGGATTGGTATGGTCCTTTGAAAATTCCTAAAAAAGGTGATGTTGTTACTATTGATAAGGAATCTCTTCCAATGTATCAGTGGGTTATTTCTAAATATGAGCACAATACGTTAGAAAACAAAAACGGGAAAATTTTTATTAATGGAAAAGAAACCAATCAATATACAATTCAACAGGATTATTATATGATGATTGGAGACAACAGAGATGCTTCATTGGATGCAAGATTCTTTGGTTTCGTTCCAGAAGAAAATATCGTTGGAAAACCAATGTTTACTTGGATGAGTGTACAGGGAGTTTTTTCTGATGCTAGCTCAACATATCAGGCTCCTAAAAAAATCCGTTGGGACAGAATGTTTAAAGCAACCAATACCGGAGAAGCCAACAAAACCTCTTACTGGTGGATAGCAGCAATGATTCTTATTCTATTCTTCGGATGGGAATATTTCATGAAACTATTTGGAAAGAAAAAGACAGAAGAATAGTGTTTAAAAACAAAATTTTTAATAAAGTACTTCTTACGGGAAGCTTTATTGTAACTCTTTTAATTATTGCAAAACTCTCAGGGGTTTTGCAATATGCTTTTGTACCCCAAGCTGGAAATGAGCCTACGATTAAAAGAAGATCATTGGTATTCATGAGTAATATTCTACCTTATGACAAATATAAAATGCTTGTTTATAATCAAAATAATACACGTTATGAAAAGGGAACGTATGTACAAAGGCTCGTAGGGATTGAGAATGATAAAATTCATATCAAAAATGGAGTTCTTTACGTTAATGATACTTTAATTGACAGTAGATTTAATTTAAAACATAATTATAAAATAGACAGAGCTTTTTCAAATCATCTTATTATAGATAAAGGAGTAAGTGAAAATGAAATTTTTCCTTTTGGGGAAGAATATTTCATAGCTCAATTAAGTAAAAATGATCTTAATGACGATTTTTTTTATGAAAGATTTATAAACACAACTCAAGATACTGCTATTTTTAATACTTATCATAAAGAGTGGACTGGTGATAATTTTGGTCCTCTCATTATACCAAAGAATAAATTGTTTTTTCTTGGAGATAATCGTAATGGAAGCTTGGATTCACGTTATTTAGGCTTTGTAGACAAAAAAGATATAGTTGGTAGGGTTTTTTATCCTAAAAATTAAATTATAATGCAAAATATTTTATTACCGGTATTCTATTTACCACCAATTTCATGGTTTTCAGTATTTTTAAATCCTGAAAATGAGATTGTTTTTGAACAATTCGAAAGCTTCCCAAAACAGACCTATAGAAGCAGAACGAATATTTATGGAGCCAACGGCAAACTTTCGCTGATAATTCCGATTAATCATAATGGTAAAAGAGAATTTAAAGACATTGAGATCTCCTACCGTGAAGACTGGAGAAGTATTCATTGGAAATCCATAAAAACAGCCTATCAAAGTTCTCCTTACTTCGAATATTATGAAGATAAATTAAAGAAGATTTTTGAATTGAAAGAAAAATATTTATTAGATTTCAATATCAAAGCGTTGGAAATTATCAAACAGATTTTAAAGGTAGAAAAGGCACAGTCTTTGAATGAAGAGTATATCAAAAATCCTGATGCTGTTAATTTCAGAGAAAAATTTTCTGCAAAACTTCCATCAGAATTTGAAATGGAAGAATATTATCAGACATTCACTGATAAATTAGGATTTTTAGCTGATCTGTCGATTTTGGATCTTATTTGTAACAAAGGACCGGAATCGATGACTTATATAAAAAATATTAAACAATCATACTAGCATAAAATCGCTGTTCATGAAATTTTCTCAAATTAACCCATGAAAATAACGATTGTGTATGACCTTAAAAATAAATATCAACATATGAAAAAGGTATTATTAGCTGCTGTTTTTTTAGCAGGTTTTAGTTTCTCTTATGCTCAGGAAGCACAGGCGAAAACCATTGATCCGAATGAAGATAAAGATCTTATGACTTGGTATCATAAAGATTTTTCTACAACAAAAGTATATGGTGTAAATACAGAAAATGCATATAAGTATTTAGAATCTAAAGGATTAAAGCCAACTACCGTTGTTGTAGGAGTTTTAGACAGCGGAGTACAGGTAGACCACCCGGGATTGGTGAAGAACGTTTGGACCAATCCAAATGAAGTTCCCAATAACGGTAAAGATGACGATGGAAACGGATATATTGATGATGTACATGGATGGAATTTTATCGGCGGTAAAAATGGAGATGTAGATATCGACAACATGGAAGTAACCAGAGTTGTTGCCAAGTACAAACCTGTTTTTGAAGGGGATGATTCTACAAAAAACAAGGCAAATCAAGCTAAAATGCCTGAAGAATTTGCCCTGTACATGAAATCTAAAGATCTTTTCGGCAAAAAAAGCATAGAAGCCAAGCAAAGCCTTCAAACCTATACCATGATTACCGATTTGATTCCGAATATGGTAAAACTATTAGGTGGAAAATCAGTAACACCTGAAACCGTTGCGGGAATTAAAGCGCCAACAGAACAGAAGGATGCTGTAGCTTTAAGTATTTTGACTCAGGTTTCTCAAAGCCCGGAATTTAAAGGAAAATCTCCTGCTGATTTTGAAAAACTGATGAGAGAGCAGATGAAAGAAGCAGTTGATCATTATGCACCCATGGCTAAACAGTATGATATTAATTATGATACCAGAAAAGAAATCGTAGGAGACAACTATGATGACTATTCTGAAAAAAAATATGGAAATAACCATTACGAAGGACCGGATGCAGAACATGGAACACATGTTGCCGGGATCATTGCAGGGCTTCCGCAAGGAAAAGTAATTCAGTATGGAGTAGCTTCCAAAGTGGCTAAGATTATGTCTGTAAGAACCGTTCCAAATGGTGATGAAAGAGATAAAGATGTAGCTAATGCAATCAGATACGCAGTAGATAATGGCGCCAAAGTATTGAATATGAGTTTCGGTAAACCAGTTTCTCCTGGTAAAAACGTTGTTTGGGATGCCTTTAAATATGCAGAAGATAAAAATGTACTATTAGTAAAAGCTGCCGGTAACGAAAATGAAGACGTTGCTGAACATTTGGCATTTCCTACAAACTTTAAAAACGTTACAGATGATAAACCATTTGTCAACAACGTATTGGTTGTAGGAGCAAGCACAAACAGAAATGATGAATTGAGAGCAGGTTTCTCCAACTTCAATAAGAAAATGGTTAACGTTTTTGCTCCGGGAGAAGAAATTTATTCTACAGTTCCTAAAAACGAATATAAATACCTACAGGGTACTTCAATGGCTTCACCGGTAGTAGCAGGTGCTGCGGCAGTTTTACTGGCTTATATGCCTAATCTAAAGCCTTATCAGATAATTGAAGCACTGGTAAAATCCAGCAATCCTAATACAGATAACAAATTCGGAGATTTTTCTCAGGCAGGAGGAGTTATCGATGTAAAGAAAGCTGCTGAATATGCATACACTAATTTTTATAACGGTAAATCTTCAGGAAATACAAAGCCTGCGAAATCCGTAAAAAAGACTGTTAAAAAATAATATATCTTCCTGTATATAAGGAATAACCACATAAAGTCCGGATTTTCCGGACTTTTTTTATTGTAATTTTTCAATTTTGGCACGGTTTTTTGTAACTTTATAGTAACAAAATAATAAACAACAAAATGAAAAAGTTACTACTTGCTGGAATGTTGGGGTCAACACTTTTCGCGGTGTCTTGTTCCTCAGTAAAAAAAGCAGAAACATCTCAGAACCAAAAATCAGACTTTTTACAACTAAAAGGAGATTGGGAAATTGTAAGTATTGATTACGATAAAGGGTATAAGATTAAACCTTTTGACGAAGGTGCAGATGCACAGTGTTTTGTAGGAAGTCACTGGAGATTAATTCCGAATAACTATACAGGAGCCTACACATTAAATGGTGGCGGAGCTTGTCCTGCATTTACACAACCTATCAAATTTGAAGTAAAGAACGGAAGCAGTTTTATGTTTAAGAAAATTGCAGACGGAACAAAAGCAAAACAGAATACAGTAGGATATTCTTTAAATATTATTAATCAGGCTAAAGATCAGTTTTCGCTTGAACAAAATGTTCCGTTCGAAGGAAATACAATTAGAGTTGTATACAATTTCCAGAGAGCAGGAATGAGATAATTTATAACATAAAAGATAAAAAAAATGAAATTTAATAAATCATACGTAGGAGCTCTATTCTTGTCATCAGCATTATTACTGACAAGTTGTGAAGCAGTTCAAAACTCAAACCACCAACAAAGAGGTACAGCGGCAGGAGCTGCTTCTGGAGCCGTATTGGGAGGTATTTTAGGAAATAACGTCGGTAAAGGAGGTAATGGAGCATTAGGTGCTGTATTAGGAGGTATTATCGGTGGTGTTGCAGGTAACGTTATCGGTAACAAAATGGATAAGCAGGCTAAAGAAATTAAAGAAACTTTACCGGGTGCTGAAGTAGAAAGAGTAGGAGACGGTATTAAAATTACCATGAGCGAAAGTATTGTAAATTTTGCTTTTGACTCTACAAATCTTACTTCTGTAGCACAAACCAATTTAGATAAACTGGCTCAGGTACTTACCAACAACCCTGATACCAATATCAATATCTATGGACACACAGATGCTAAAGGAACAGATGCTTATAACCTGAATCTTTCAGAAAGAAGAGCAAATGCTGTAAAAACCTATTTATCATCTAAAGGTATTGCTTCCAGCAGAATGTTTGCAAAAGGTGAAGGAAAATCTCAACCTGTAGCAACAAACGATACTGAAGAAGGAAGAGCTAAAAACAGAAGAGTAGAATTTGCAATTACAGCAAATGAAAAAATGATTAATGATGCTAAACAAGGGCAATAATTAATTAATATATAAATATTTTCAGAAAAGACCGCCTCGGCGGTTTTTTTTGTATTTTTAGGCTATGAATTTTGAATTGTTTATTTTTGCAAATGAAACAACATAAATGAAGAAATATCTTAAGCTGCTCCGAGTGGAGCAATGGGTCAAGAACCTATTTGTATTCGTCCCTCTGTTCTTTTCCGGAAATATCAAAAATCTGGATTTACTCACAAAAAGCGTCTTTGCTTTTATCATTTTTTCCCTGGCTGCAAGTGTCGTTTATATCTTAAATGACTACAATGATATTGAAGCCGACAGGCAGCATCCTGAAAAAAGAAGGAGACCGCTGGCAAGTGGAGCTATATCAAAATCAAAAGCAATATCAATTCTTATCGGGCTTATTATCGTAGATATTGCGCTGTTTTTCTGGGCTCAATTATATTTTCACCAGGATTTATGGAAATTCGGAGCTATCATCAGCTTTTATTTTATAATGAATCTCGCCTATACCTTCAAACTTAAACACGTTCCTATCATTGATATCTTTATCATCGCGACAGGGTTTGTATTGAGAGTGTTATCCGGAGGTTATATGACGGGAATCAGCATCTCACAATGGGCAATTTTGCTGACTTTTGTATTGGCATTGGTATTGGCAATAGGAAAAAGAAGAGGCGAACTTATTAATGCACAGGTTTCCGGAAAAACAAGAAAAGCACTGGATGGATATAATGTTCAGTTTGCAGATATTACACTGTCTATCTCTGTTACACTGGCTATAATATGCTATCTAATGTTTACACTATCACCGGAAGTGCAGGCAAGATTCCATGAAAGAGTTTTCTATACTGTAATTTTTGTGGTTTTTGCTTTTTTAAGATATCTTCAGCAAACGCTGGTGTACAACAGAACAGAATCCCCTACAAAAATTGTCTACCGAGACAGATACATACAGGTTACCCTTTTATTATGGGTAGCTACATTCTTAATTCAAATTTACTTTAAAAAATGAAGCCGAATTTTACACAAAAAGTTACCAACTGGGGCAATTTCCCGGTAGTAGAAAAGGAGATGAGATCTGAGGACAGCTTCAAAAAAATAAGAGAATTTGTACTCAATCATAATGAAGTTATCGCAAGAGGAAACGGAAGATGCTATGGAGATGCTTCTCTCGGAGAACATATATTTTCTACCAAAAAACTTAATAAATTTATCAGTTTTGACCGCCTGAACGGGATTATAGAATGTGAGTCAGGTGTATTGCTTTCGGATGTGCTGGAAATTGCAGTTCCACAAGGATATTTCTTGTATGTAACACCCGGAACGAAATTCATTTCTGTAGGCGGTGCGATTGCATCAGATGTTCACGGTAAAAACCACCATGCAGAAGGCTGCTTCTCAGAATATGTCATTGAGTTTAAATTGATGACAGAAAGAGGGGAGATCATTACCTGTTCCAGAGAAGAAAATTCAGCGCAGTTTTGGGCTACTATCGGAGGAATGGGTCTCACAGGGATTATCCTTACCGCAAAATTTAAACTTAAAAATATAGAATCTGCTTACATCCGTCAGGAAAGTATTAAAGCAGACAATCTGGATGAAATTTTCAGACTTTTTGATGAAAGTGAAAGCTGGACATACACCGTTGCCTGGATCGACTGTCTTCAGAAAGGAAAAAACATAGGAAGAAGTATTTTAATGAGAGGGGAACATGCTTTTCAACATGAACTTCCTCAAAATATGAGTCAAAATCCATTAAGGCTGAAGAAAAAGTTGCAGCCTGCCGTTCCTTTTTATTTTCCGAATTTTGTCCTGAATTCGCTTACAGTGAAGTTATTCAACTTGTTGTATTATAAAAAGCAGTCTAAGAAAGAAGTTAAGAATTTCATTGATTATGAAACTTTCTTTTATCCTTTGGACGCTATCTCCGACTGGAACAAAATCTATGGCAAATCAGGCTTTATACAGTACCAGATGGTTATTCCAAAAGAAGCAGGGAAAGAAGGGATGAAAAAAATCCTTGAGACTATTGCCAACAGTGGGAATGGTTCGTTTTTAGCCGTTTTAAAACTTTTTGGAAAAAATAATCCTGAAGCCTACAATTCATTTCCGGTAGAAGGATATACATTGGCTCTTGATTTTAAAGTCAATTCCAAATTGAAAAAACTGGTTGAAAAACTGGATGATATTGTCCTGCAGTTTGGCGGAAGGATTTATCTTACCAAAGACAGTATGAGCAAATCGTCTTTAACCAATTACCTGAAAAACATTCAAAATTCTAAATTTGTGTCTTTACAGCACAAAAGAATCATAAACAACAATTCATAATGATAGTTCTGGGAAGTACGTCTGAAGTAGCACAGGCTTTTGTCGAAAAAATGCTGGAAGAAGGCGAAAAATTTGAAAAAATTTATCTTTTTACCTCAAATAAAGAAACCACTGAAAGGTTTGCAAGGCATATTGATGTAAAGTTTTTGCAACAGTCCAGAGTTATTGAGCTGGACCTGCTGAAAGAAATTGATTATACACAATTTGAAAATGTCAATTCAAATGTCTTATTTTGTGCTACGGGATATTTGGGAGATGGTACCGAGGAAAGTTTGTATGATCATAAAAATACCGAGCGTATTATTAATGTAAATTACGCAAAGCTGATACCGGTCATGAATTATTTTGCTCAGAAATTTGAAAGCAGAAGATCCGGAACCATTATCGGATTATCATCCGTTGCGGGAGACAGAGGAAGACAGAGTAATTTTATTTACGGAAGTGCAAAAGCTGCATTTACAGCCTATCTGAGTGGTTTAAGAAATTATCTTTTTGAGAAAAAAGTACACGTTCTTACCGTAAAACCTGGATTTATGGCTACCAAAATGACCGAAGGACTTCCATTAAATCCTAAACTGACTGCAACACCAAAACAGGCTGCCGCATGCATTTATAAAGCATTTAAAAAGCAGAAAAATGTAGCGTATGTGTTACCTATTTGGGGGCTAATTATGATGATTATCAGGAATATTCCTGAATTTATATTCAAAAAATTAACGCTTTAATTAAAATGAAAAAATTGTATTGTTTTGATTTTGACGGAACCTTAACCTACAAGGATACTATGTTCCTGTACCTTAAATTCTATGATTCTACCAAATTCAGAATACAATTTTTAAGACATGTTCCACTTTTTATTTTACTGAAATTAAAGCTTGCTGATACCGAAAAAGTGAAAAAGAGCTTTATCGGTTCCATTCTAAAAGGTCAGACTGAAGAAAAGATTCAATCCAAGTCCAAACAGTTTTTTGATCATCATTATCCAAAGATTGTGAGGGAAAATGCCCTGGACTTTATTAAAAATATCGATAGGAATAATACACAAAGCTTATTAGTTACCGCTTCATTAGACATCTGGGTAAAACCCTTTGCGGATGAACTTAAAATGGAGCTCATTTCTACCCGTGCAGAGTTTAAAAATGGGGTTTTTACAGGAAATTTCATTGGTAAAAACTGTAACGGAATGGAAAAATTGGAACGGATAAAACAAGAAATAAGCAATTCAAAATACGATAAAATAATCGCTTTCGGAGATACTTCCGGCGATAAACAAATGCTGAAATGGGCAAATGAAGGACATTATCAATTTTTTCACTAATTTTGGGTGATAAAAATGTATAAATGAAAAGACTGCTTATCTTCTGTTCTGCAATTGTAATGAGTTGCACCAGTACCACAGCGCAAAAATCATCAGACAAGCAAAAACACGGCGAACTTTTGGTTTCCGAGTCGCAGGGCGGCATGGATAAGGCAGGATTTAAGATCATTAAAAATGAACAGGAATTCCGCACTGCAATCAAAGGAAACAACTTTACCATTGTAGAAGCGGGAAAAGAGCCTGATGTACATTACCCGGAGTTTCCAAAAGACAAAAAAGTGATTTTGTATCACTTGGGAAGTTTCAGATCGGGAGATCACAGAATCACTCAGATAAAAAGCATTTCCGTACTCAATAACGTGCTGTATGTAGAAGTTCCTTTTCGGGAATCAGGCGGCATGGAAATTCAGATGATGTCCAACCCTTGGTTCATGTTTGCGGTTCCTGCAGACTATCAGTTCACCTCAGTAGAATTAAAATATTCAAAATAAAAATGGATAAAATATATTTAGATAACGCCGCAACAACGCCCATTTCAGAAGAAGTTATTGATGCGATGGTTGCGACCATGAAGATTAATTTTGGAAACCCTTCTTCCACCCACAGCTTTGGGCAGGAGGCGAAGATTCTTATTGAAAATGTAAGAAGACAGGTTGCAGATTATCTTCACGTAAGTCCTGCTGAGATTATCTTCACGTCTTGCGGAACAGAATCTAATAACATGATTATTAAATCAAGTGTCGAGCATCTTGGAATAGAGAGAATCATCAGTTCTCCTTTGGAACATAAATGTGTTTCTGAAAGTATTCTGGATATGAAAAGCAGAAAAGGAGTGGAGGTAAACTACATCCGCCCTAATGAAAAAGGAGATATTGATCTTGATACATTAGAAAAATTACTGAAGGCTTCCGATAAGAAAACATTAGTAAGTCTGATGCATGCCAACAATGAGATTGGGAACATTACAGATATTAAAAAGATAGCAGTCTTATGCAAAGCTAATAATGCCCTGTTCCATTCGGATACGGTGCAGACCATGGCTCATATGAATTTGGATTTTTCTGATATTCTTGTGGATTTTGCCTCTTGCAGCGGACACAAATTTCACGGTCCGAAAGGAGTGGGGTTTGCGTTCATCAGAAAATCAAGCGGCTTGAAAGGAATTATTACCGGAGGTCCTCAGGAAAGAAGTTTAAGAGCAGGAACAGAAAATGTTGCCGGTATCGTAGGACTTGGTAAAGCGCTGGAAATTTCTCTTGAAAATATGGAAGCCTATACAGAGCATATGCAGACTATTAAAGAATATGCTATAGAAAAATTATCAGCAGCAATTCCCGGAATTAAGTTCAATGGAAGAAGCGCGGAAAAAGAAAATAGTCTTTACACGGTTTTAAGTGCTCTATTGCCTTATAAGAACCCTTTAATTGGGCTTCAGCTGGATATGAAAGGGATTGCTATCTCTCAGGGGAGTGCGTGTTCTTCCGGGGCTTCTAAACCTTCGATGGTGATGATGATGGTTTTATCAGAAGATGAAATAGATGAATGTACCCCATTACGTATTTCATTCAGCCATATGACGACCAAAGCTGAGATTGAAGCATTTGCCGATGCCCTGAAAGAAATTTCAAACGGCTTTACTATAGAAAAAACAAATGTTGAGCATAGATAGTCTTATTACTTAAAAATTGTAATTTTGAATATCCAAATAGGACATTGAAGTAAAGAATATAATATTAATTTAAATAAAAGAAACAAAATGGCTTTAGAAATTACGGATAGCTCATTTCAGGAAACGGTTTTAAAATCTGATAAACCAGTATTGGTAGACTTTTGGGCAGTATGGTGCGGACCTTGCAGAACGCTGGGACCAATCATCGAGGAAGTAGCAAATGATTTTGAAGGAAAGGCAGTTGTAGGAAAAGTAGATGTAGACAACAATCAGGAAATTTCTATGCAGTATGGTATTAGAAATATCCCTACAGTTCTAATATTTAAGAACGGTGAGGTGGTTGATAAATTAGTTGGTGTAACTCCAAAAGAGGTGATCGCTGAAAAATTAAGCGCACACTTGTAAAAAAATAAGTTTGATAATGAACGCCTTCCGCTTTTGGAAGGCTTTTTTTTGATAAATAATTTGCAGGTAATGAAAAAAGGTGTAATTTTGCAATCACAAAAAAGAAACAAGTTCTTTAAATTAGACAACAAAACATGATCCGGTAGTTCAGCTGGTTAGAATGCCGCCCTGTCACGGCGGAGGTCGCGGGTTCGAGTCCCGTCCGGATCGCAAAAGTTTTTTTCAATTTACTTTTAAAACAAAATTGATCCGGTAGTTCAGCTGGTTAGAATGCCGCCCTGTCACGGCGGAGGTCGCGGGTTCGAGTCCCGTCCGGATCGCAGAAGTT